>Ga0213862_10000151_pt1 | contig 28922 bp, 29 predicted proteins | sample PICome_7_FD_160092 | JGI IMG/M metagenome (GOLD analysis project Ga0213862, IMG submission 160092) | Coastal seawater microbial communities near Pivers Island, North Carolina, United States - PICO266 | ecosystem: Environmental > Aquatic > Marine > Coastal | place: USA: North Carolina... | reverse complement strand
AAGATTATGTAAAAAACTAATTTTTACTTTTTTTATAGTTAGAAATATTGAATACTATAATGGATATAAAAACTGCAACTATAACATCGTAAAGAGGAGTTACCTCAGGCCATCCATAATTCCAAACAATTATTAGTACTAACCAAAAAAACCATATTTTATTAAATTGTCGCATAAAATAATTACTGTAAAATTTTTATATTATAAATTTAAATATATTTATTTATAACTATAGATTTAATAAAATAAAAGCTATTTTAGGAATCAAAAATTAAATTACATGAAAGTAAACTTTATCAATGCAATGAGCCCAATAAAACTTATAAAAGCAATCAATACTATATAGCTCCCTTTGTAAAACTTATTGTGAAGTTTAGAATCTTTTTTGTATGCTAGGGCTAACAAAATTGAAAAAACAATAAAAAAAACTATTCCAAAAACTATTTGACCGTTACTAAACATAATAATTAAAATTAAAAGGCAAAATTAAAAAATAATAAATAAAGTAAATCTATAAAAAATGCAAAATAAAATATCTTCTGTTAAGAAATTTCATGAATCTTTTAAAATTGGTTATTTAGAAAATCCAACTGCAAATCTTGGAAAGGATAAAAATAATTTACGATATAATTTAATGGCTGAAGAAAATTCTGAATACTTAGAAGCTGCGAATAATGGAGACTTGGTTGAAGTAGCCGATGCTTTAGGAGATATGCTCTATATATTATGCGGAACTATAATTGAGCATGGAATGCAGAATAAAATAGAGGAAATTTTTGATGAAATTCAAAGAAGTAATATGAGTAAGCTAGGTGAAAATGGAGAGCCCATTTATCGAAAAGATGGTAAAGTTTTGAAAGGGCCTAATTATTTTAAACCTGATATAGCTAAGATTTTAAAATCTTAATCATCAATACTAACTCTCCAACCATGCTTATCTTCAGATCTATTTGTTTGAATTGCAATGAGAACAGATTTTAATTTATCGGCGTAACTATCATCTATTTGTTCAATATTGTAATATTTATTTAGGTGTTCGAAACCTATTATTTTATTAATTACTGCAGCAGTTCCTGTTCCGAATATTTCTTTGAGAGTTTTATTTTCTGCACTTTCTTTTAATTCTTCTACTGTAATTTTTCTCACTTGAATATCAATATTATAATCTTTACATAATTGAATTACACTTTTTCTAGTTATTCCATCTAAAATTGTATCACTTGTTGGTGTTGTTATTAAAGTATTATCTATTCTAAAGAAAATGTTCATAGTTCCTGCTTCTTCTAAATATTTATGTTCATTTGCATCAGTCCAAATAATTTGTTGATATCCTTTTTCTTTTGCCAAGTTGGTTGGATAAAATTGTCCTGCATAATTTCCTGCGGCTTTAGCATAGCCAAAACCACCACTAGCAGCTCTACTAAATTTATCTGCAATAATTACTTTTACTCCACCAGGATAGTAAGGAGCAGATGGTGAACAAATAATCATAAATTTATATGTGCTGGAAGGTGCTGCTTGAATTGCATGTTGATTACCAATTACAAATGGTCTTATATATAATGCTGATCCTATTTCATTTTTAACCCAATCATTATCTAATTTCAATAATTGTTTTATTCCGTCAATAAAATATTCTTTGGGTATTTCTGGTATTGCAAGTCTTTCAGAAGATCTATTAAATCTTTTCCAGTTTTCTTCAGGTCTAAATAACCAAATTTTATCATTTGAATCTTTGTATGCTTTCATCCCTTCAAAAATTGCTTGTCCGTAATGAAAAACACTGGCAGAAGGATCAATTTTTAATGCCTGATAAGCTTTGATAACAGGTTGTTTCCATTCTCCATTAATAAAATCACACTCTAACATATGATCAGTAAAAACAGAACCAAATGTTAGTGATTTAAAGTCTATTGAATCAATTTTTGATTTATCAATTTTATTAATTTTTATTGAATGTGGCATGAAATATTTTTTTTGCAAATTTACGCAATAATATTATTATAAAAAACATCCAAATAAGTCTGTTTTTTTTAATTTAGATTTCTAATAAAAATTTGAAAAAGATTGAAAATATTAATCACAGGCGCAACAGGATTAATTGGACAAAAACTTGTGACTCATTTAATTAGTCAAGGTTATGAAATTAATTACCTTACAACTCATAAAAGCAAAATTAAACTTTCAAACTCTTTAAATGGATTTTATTGGAATTTAAAATCTAATTATATTGATAAAACTTGTTTTAATGGCGTAGATACAATAATAAATTTATGTGGATCTAGTATCTCTTCAAGATGGAATAAATCTAACAAACAAGAAATTTTAAATAGTAGAGTTGAATCTTTAAAGCTTATTAAAAATACTATTGTTGAATATAATATTTCTATAAAACAACTTATATCTGCTAGTGCAATTGGAATATACCCATCTTCAAAAGATGTAACTTATGATGAAAAATACATTAACAAAAGTCAGTCTTTTTTAGGTAAAGTTGTATTTCAATGGGAATTAGCAGCAAACTCATTTAAAGACTTAAATATTAACGTCTCATTGGTTAGAATTGGATTAGTATTGACAAAAAAAGGCGGAATTCTTGAAAAAACAACATTTCCTATCAAGTTTGGATTTGGATCCATATTTGGAGATGGTTTGCAATGGCAATCATGGATTCATATCGATGACTTAATTAAAATATTTAATTTTATTTTAATTAATAATCTTACAGGGATTTATAATGCGACTTCTTCAAATCCAGTGACAAATATTGATTTTACAAAAACTGTAGCAAAAATTTTACAACGTCCTTTAATTTTTCCTAATATCCAAAAATGGATGTTAAGCTTTATTCTTGGTGAAATGCATATTTTGATTTTTGAGAGTCAAAAAGTTTCAAATTCTAAATTAATTAATATGGGATTTGTTTTTTCATATTCTAATTTTGAATCTGCAGTAAAAGATTTATTAAATTAATTGATGACATTTTGACATTTATTAAATTTTGGCAGTACTTTTGCACTAAATCTTGCAACAAATAAAAATATTTTCATGAGTAAGAAAAGTAATAAAATAAAAAAAACTGCTAAGTCTAAACCCAAAGAAATTAAAAAGGAATTAGATGTTAATACTGAAGAGCAAATTCAAAAAGAAAAAGATAAGTTTTTAAGGTTATTTGCTGAATTTGAAAATTATAAAAAAAGAACTAATAAAGAACGAATTGAATTATTTTCAACTGCAAGCCAGGAATTAATGACTTCACTTCTTCCTGTTCTTGATGATTTTGACAGAGCTGAACAAGAATTTACTAAGAATAAAGAAAATGAATTATTTAAAGGAGTTTCTTTAATTCAAAATAAGTTTGCAGATACATTAAAGTCAAAAGGATTAAAGCTTATTGAAATAAAAAAAGGTGATGTCTTTAATGCTGATGATCATGAAGCTGTAACTCAAATACCAGCTCCAAATGATAAACTTAAAGGAAAAATAATTGATGTTATTGAAAAGGGATATTTGTTAGGTGAAAAAGTTATTAGATATCCAAAAGTTGTAATAGGTAAATAGATATGAAAGAAGATTATTACGAAACTCTAGGCTTAAGTAAAAGTGCATCAGCCTCTGAAATTAAAAAGGCTTACCGAAAGATGGCTATCAAGTACCATCCTGATAAAAATCCAGATAACAAGGCTGCTGAAGAAAAATTTAAAAAAGCAGCTGAGGCATATGAGGTTTTAAGTAATTCAGAAAAAAAATCAAAATATGACCAGTTTGGTCATCAAGCTTTCCAAAATGGTGGAGGTGGTTTTGGTGGTGGCATGAATATGGATGATATATTTAGTCAATTTGGTGATATATTCGGAGGTGGTTTTGGAGGTTTCGGAGGAGGTTCTAGACAAAGAGCGGTTAAAGGAAGTAATCTTCGAGTTAGAGTAAAGCTTACATTAGAGGAAATTGCTAAGGGTGTTGAAAAGAAAATTAAGGTTAAGCGAAAAGTTAAAGCTCCAGGAAGTAAGTATGACACATGCAGAACATGTAATGGTAAAGGTCAAGTTACAAGAATTGCAAATACTATCTTAGGTAGAATGCAAACCTCTGCTCCATGTAATGCTTGTGGAGGAACCGGAGAGTTGTTAAGTAACAGGCCAAAAGGATCTGATAGTCAAGGGCTTATTCTTAAAGAAGAAACAGTCAAAATTCCTATCCCTTCTGGAGTTGTAGATGGGATGCAGTTAAAAGTTTCTGCCAAAGGAAATGACGCTCCTGGTAATGGAATTTGTGGTGATTTGCTTGTAGTTATTCAAGAACTTCCCCATGATAAATTACAGCGAGAAGGAGATAATTTACATTATGATTTATACATAAGTATTCCAGATGCTATATTGGGAAGCTCAAAAGATATTGATACAGTTACTGGTAAAGTTAGAATTAAAATTGATGCTGGATTACAGTCTGGAAAAATTCTTAGATTAAGAAACAAAGGTATCCCTAGTATAAACGGATATGGTTCAGGAGATTTATTAGTTCATGTAAATGTATGGACTCCCAAAACCTTAGATAAAAAACAAAAAAGTTTTTTTGAATCTATGAAGCAAGATGATCATTTTTCTCCAAAACCCGAAAAATCTGACAAATCATTCTTCGATAGAGTTAAGGATATGTTTTCTTAAATTCTTTTTGTTTTTTTACTTAACTAAGTATATAGAGTATTATATTTATAATTTATAAATAATAATATTTTATGGATAATATATTAATTGCTGATTCAGTTTCTAAAGAATTTGGAAATTACAAAGCTCTAAATAATGTTTCTATTGAGATTCCTAAGGGCAGCATTTTTGGTCTTCTTGGTCCAAATGGTGCTGGTAAAACAACTCTTATTCGAATAATTAATCAAATCTCAATTCCGGACACTGGAAAAGTTTTATTTAATGGAGAAAATTTAAATCCAAATCATATTAGAGATATTGGATACCTGCCTGAGGAAAGAGGTCTTTACAAATCAATGAAAGTTGGTGAGCAAGCGCTATACTTAGCTCAGTTAAAGGGTATGACAAAGAAGGATGCTAAAAAGCAACTTGATTATTGGTTTGATAAATTCGATATAACATCATGGTGGGATAAAAAAATTGTTGAACTTTCGAAAGGAATGGCACAAAAAGTTCAATTTATTGTTACAGTTCTACACAAACCAAGTTTGTTAATTTTTGATGAGCCATTCTCTGGTTTTGATCCAATTAATGCTAATATTATTAAAGATGAAATTTTAAAACTTAGAGATGAAGGTTCTACAATAATTTTCTCTACTCACAGAATGGAGTCAGTAGAAGAACTATGTGATCATATTGCATTAATCCATCAGTCTAATAAAGTTTTAGATGGAAATTTAGATGATATAAAACGTAATTATAAGACTAATACTTTTGAAGTTGCATTACTTTGTGACAATAAAACAACATTAAAGTCATTAATAAATGCAAAATTTAAATCGCAAACAGCATCTTTTAGAACCTTAGGTGATGAACTTAAGTTGAACATTTCACTTAATGCTAATCAAACTCCTAATGAATTATTGAATTTTCTAAATTCTAATGGTCAAGTAAATCACTTTATAGAACTAATCCCTAGTGCTAATGATATATTTATTCAAACTATTAACAATCAAAAATAATGAATCATACTAGACTTATAATTGCAAGAGAATATCTAACCAAAGTAAAAAATAAATCTTTTTTACTTATGACAATTTTAACCCCATTAATAATAGGGTTATTAATATTTTTAGTTGTCTATTTAACCAGTTTTAATAATGATTCTTTAAAGACTATCACTGTAGTTGATAATACAGGTTTATTTGCAAATTCATTAAAAGGATCTGGAAGTATAGAGTTTAATTTTATTAAAGAATTATCTGAAGATGAAGCTAAAACAATTTCAATGAATAAGAATGATTATGGAATGATATTTATTCCACAATTAGATGATTTTACTAATGTAGATTACGAAGCTTTATCTAAATCAATTAAGTTTATTTCTGATGACTCCCCTTCACTTACTGTAATTAGTGATATAGAAGATAAATTTGAAAAAATTTTAACAAACTTAAATTACAAAAAAATTGGATTAGATATAAATCTTATTGAAAAATCTAATATTTATGTAAATCTATCTCAAGAAAGTTTCAAAGGTGAAGAAACTACTAAGACTGATGGGGTTATAAAAGTTATTTTTGGACTTATTTTAGGGATGTTATTATACATGTTTATTTTTATTTATGGTAGTATGGTAATGAGAAGTGTAATTGAAGAAAAGACAAACAGAATTATAGAGATTATAATTTCATCTGTAAAGCCAACCCAATTAATGATGGGTAAAATTATTGGTACATCTTTAGCTGGGTTAACTCAGGTTTTGATTTGGAATATATTAGGTTTTATAATTTTAAACATTGTTACATCATTTATAGGAATATCACCTGATCAAATTAATTCTTCAGGTAGTGTAGAATCAATTGAAGCCTCATCATTTCCAGTTGAAATGTTACAGTCATTATTTAATCTACCATTGCTAAATATTTTAATTGCATTTATACTATATTTTATATTAGGTTATTTGTTATATGCCTCAATTTTTGCAGCTATAGGTGCTGCTGTTGACAATGAAACAGATTCTCAACAATTTATGCTTCCTATTAGTATACCTTTAATTATTGGATTGTATGTAGGAATTGGTACTGTCCCTGAAGACCCTAGTGGAACAATTTCTGTGATTTTATCTCATTTCCCACTAACATCTCCTGTTGTAATGATGATGCGAATTCCATTTGGTGTATCTATCTATGAACAGATAATATCGATTACTATATTAATAATAACATTTTTTGCAATAGTTTGGTTTGCAGCTAAAATATATAGAGTTGGAATATTAATGTATGGAAAAAAACCTAGTTATAAAGATTTATATAAATGGCTAAAATATTAATTTATGTCTAAAATATTAATTATAGAAGATGAAATTGCAATAAGAAGAGTTTTAATAAAAATTCTAAATGATGAGAATTCTAATTTTTTAATTTCCGAAGCTCAAGATGGATTAGCTGGTATTAATTTTATCAAAGAAAATGATTTTGATTTAATTTTGTGTGATATTAAGATGCCAAAAATGGATGGGATAGAAGTTTTAGAATTTACTAAAAAATTAAAGCCTGAAATTCCTATAATAATGATTTCGGGTCATGGAGATCTTGATAGTGCTGTTGAAACAATGCGAAATGGAGCCTTTGACTATATTTCTAAACCTCCAGATCTTAATAGACTTTTAACTTCAGTTAGAAATGCTCTCGATAATAAATTACTTAAAGTAGAAAATAATAGATTAAGAAATAAAATAAATAATTCTTATGAAATGATAGGTAGTAGTAAGGAAATTATCAGAGTTAAAGAATTAATTAATAAAGTTGCTCCGACTAATGCTAGAGTTTTAATTACAGGACCTAATGGTGCTGGAAAAGAATTAGTAGCCCATTGGATTCACGAGAAAAGTAATAGATTGTCTTCTTCTCTAATTGAGGTCAATTGTGCTGCAATCCCAAGTGAATTAATAGAAAGTGAATTATTTGGACATATTAAAGGTTCATTTACAGGTGCAAATAAAGATAAAACTGGAAAATTTGAAGCTGCAAATCATGGAACACTATTTTTGGATGAAATTGGAGATATGAGTTTGGCTGCCCAAGCAAAAGTTTTAAGAGCTTTAGAATCCAATTCTATTCAAAAAGTAGGTGCACATAAGGATATTAAAATAGATGTTCGTGTAATTGCAGCTACTAACAAAAACTTATTGAAAGAAATAAATGAAGGAAATTTTAGAGAAGATTTATATCACAGATTAGCAGTAATACTAATTAATGTTCCTTCTTTAAATAAAAGGAAAGAAGATATCCCTGATCTTATAAACTATTTTTCAAAAAAAATATCTAAATCTCAATCAATACCATTAAAAAGTTTTGATAAAGAGGCTGTTGATTTACTTAAATCTTATAATTGGACTGGAAATATAAGAGATCTTAGAAATGTGATTGAAAGATTGATTATCTTAGGAGATGATAAAATTATTTCAAAACAAAATATTTTGGACTACTCTAATAAGTAATTAAATATGAAATTAAACATAATATTTTTTATAATTCCTTTTTTATTTTTTTCTCAAACTGATGAAGAAATTATTTCCGATATATATTCAAATTCCTTAAGTAATGGAAACAGTTATCAATGGCTTGATTATTTATCTAATGAAATAGGAGGAAGACTTTCAGGGTCATTAAATGCTGAGAAAGCAGTTTATTGGGCTAAATCAGAGATGGAACAACTTGGTCTTGATAAAGTTTGGTTACAACCTGTCATGGTTCCTAAATGGGTAAGAGGTGTTCCTGAATTCGCATATATTGAAACTAGCCCTGGTAATACAACTAAAGTAAATATATGTGCTCTTGGTGGATCAATAGCTACTCCAGCAAATGGAATTAAGGCAGAAGTTATTGAGGTTAATGGAATTGAAGAATTAGAGTCAATTGGAAAGAAAAACATAGAAAATAAAATTGTTTTTTTTAATCGACCAATGGAAAAAACTCTTATCAATACTTTTGAGTCATATGGAGGATGTGTTGATCAAAGATATTCTGGTGCTATGGAAGCTGCGAAATATGGTGCAGTTGCTGTAATAGTGAGATCTCTTAACTTAAAAATAGATGACCTTCCTCATACAGGCTCAATGACTTATGGAAATCTAGAAGTTAACAATAGAATCCCATCCGCTGCAATTAGCACGAAAGATGCTGAAGTATTAAGTAGTATGCTAAAATTAGATAGTTCAATTAAATTTTTCATGAAACAAAATTGTAAGCAACTTGATGACGTTTTATCCTATAATGTTATTGGAGAAATTACAGGAACTGAATATCCAAATGAATTTATAGTTGTTGGAGGTCATTTAGACTCTTGGGATTTAGGAGATGGTGCTCATGATGATGGTGCTGGATGTGTTCAGTCAATGGAAGTTGTACGTTTATTAAAAATATCGAAGATAATACCTAAAAGATCTATTCGTGTTGTACTTTTTATGAATGAAGAAAATGGTTTAAGAGGAGGTAATAAATACGCACAGGTTGCAAACAAAAAGAATGAGGAACATATTTTTGCTTTAGAAAGTGATGCTGGTGGATTTACGCCAAGAGGGTTTTATTTCGATTGTGACTCTAAAAATTATAACCAAATATTGTCTTGGAAAAAATTATTTAAACCTTATTTAATTCATTTTTTTGAACTTGGAGGTAGCGGTGCTGATGTTGCTCCATTGAAAACTAAGAATAATGTTCTTTCAGGTTTAAAACCTGATTCTCAAAGATATTTTGATTATCATCATGCTGCTAGTGATACTTTCGATGCAATTAATCAAAGAGAACTTGAGATAGGAGCAGCAACTATGACTTCTTTAGTTTATTTGATAGATAAATACGGAACTATAAAGAATTAAAATTCTTTCAATGGATTTTAATAATTACCAATTTATCGATCAAATCTTATAATAATTTTAACTATAAATATATCAATATTCTTAGTTTAATTATAATATAGCTTACCTTTGCAGAAATTTATAAAAGGAAAATGACTAAAATTAAAAATATTGCAATTATCGCACACGTTGATCATGGCAAAACTACATTAGTTGATAAAATTATGTATCACTGTCAGTTATTCAGAGAAAATGAAAATAAAGGAGATTTAATTTTAGATAATAATGATCTTGAAAGAGAACGAGGAATTACAATAACCTCAAAGAACGTTTCTGTAACTTATAAAGACACTAAAATTAATATTATTGATACTCCTGGTCACGCAGATTTTGGTGGTGAGGTTGAGCGTGTATTAAATATGGCTGATGGAGTTTTACTTCTTGTTGATGCATTTGAAGGACCTATGCCACAAACTAGATTTGTTTTGCAAAAGGCTTTAGATTTAGGATTAAAGCCATGTGTAGTTATAAATAAAGTTGACAAAGAAAATTGTACTCCTGATGAAGTTCACGAATCTGTTTTTGACTTAATGTTTGAGCTGGGTGCTGAAGAATGGCAGCTAGATTTTCCTACAGTATATGGTTCTGCTAAGGAAAATTGGATGAGTAATGATTGGCAAGATAAAACCAACAATATAGAGCCCCTACTTGAAATGGTAATTAATCATATTCCTTCTCCAAAAATTAAAGAAGGTACACTTCAAATGTTAATTACTTCACTAGACTATTCATCCTTTACTGGTAGAATAGCGATTGGAAGATTGCAAAGAGGAAAATTAACTACAGGAATGAATATATCATTAGTTAAAAGAGATAATTCTACAATAAAATCTAAAATTAAGGAATTACACATTTTTGAAGGTTTAGGTAGAGTTAAAGTGAATGAGGTTGTAGCTGGTGATATTTGTGCAATTGTTGGGCTTGATAATTTTGAAATTGGTGATACAATTGCAGATTTAGAAAACCCTGAAGCCTTAAAATCTATTGCAATTGATGAACCAACTATGAGTATGTTATTTACCATTAATGATTCACCTTTTTTTGGTAAGGATGGTAAATTTGTTACATCAAGACATATTAAAGACAGATTAACAAAAGAACTTGAAAAGAACTTAGCCTTGAGAGTTGAACAAACTGATAGTGCAGATAAGTTTATGGTATATGGAAGAGGAGTTTTGCATTTATCTGTTCTTATTGAAACAATGAGAAGAGAAGGTTATGAATTACAAATTGGTCAGCCACAGGTAATTATTAAGGAAATTAATGGTAAGAAGTGTGAGCCATTTGAAGAAATGACTATAGATCTTCCTGAAAATGTTTCTGGAAAGGCTATTGAAATGGTTACAATTAGAAAAGGTGAAATGTTAAGTATGATTTCAAAAGGGGAAAGAATGGTGTGTGAATTTATTATCCCATCCAGGGGTATAATAGGCTTAAGAAATCAATTACTAACCGCTACCGCTGGCGAGGCAATAATGTCTCATCGATTTAAAGAATATAACCCAATTAAAGGCGGAATTCCTGAGAGACAAAATGGATCTTTAGTTTCTATGGAAAAAGGTACTGCTATTCCATATTCTATTGATAAATTACAAGAAAGAGGAAAGTTTTTTGTTGACCCAGGTGAAGACATTTATGAAGGACAAGTTATTGGAGAGAATTCTCGAGGAGATGATATGGTAATTAATGTTACAAAAACAAAAAAATTAAGTAATGTTAGATCATCTGGTGCAGATGATAAAGCAAAAATAGTACCAGCTATAAAATTTTCATTAGAGGAAGCTTTAGAATATATTCAAAAAGATGAATATGTTGAAGTAACCCCAAATAACTTAAGACTTAGAAAAGTTTTACTTAAAGAGGTTGAAAGAAAAAGAAGTAATGCTTTTTAAAAAATAAATAGTATTTTCATAAAATAATATCGAAACTATTTATTCGCTTAAACCATACTCAAATAAATTTAAATCAGATTGGGATCAATTTGTAAAGAACTCTAAAAATGGAACATTTCTATTTTTAAGAGATTTTATGGAGTATCACAATCATAAATTTATTGATGCTTCTTTATTAATATTTAAAAATGATAAACTTATATCATTACTTCCAGCAAATATTTTTGATGATAAATTATATTCTCATCAAGGTTTATCCTATGGAGGGTTTATTCTAAATAAATTTTCAAAACTTAGAGATATAGTTGAAGTATTTAAAATTACCTTAGAATATTTAAATAAGAACAATATAAAATCTATTTATTATAAATCAATTCCCGATTTTTACACTTATTTACCATCGAATGAGGATCAATATGTATTATTTAAACTAAATGCTAAAATAGTTAAGACTGAAGTTTTATCTGTAGTAAATAAAAATAGTCTATTTTTATCAAAGGACAGAAAAAGCGGTATTAAACGAGGTCAAAACAATGATTTAAAAATTGTAGAAGTAAATGATTTTGAAGATTTTTGGAATATTTTATTGATTAAAAATTTAATAAAAAAGCACAACGTATCTCCAGTTCACAGTCTTAAAGAAATTACACAACTAAAAAAATTATTTAATAAACAAATAAGACAGTTTAATGTTTATAAGGGTAAAAATCTTATTGCTGGATCTACAATTTTTGAGACTAAAACTACAGCACATGTTCAATATATTTCATCGGATTTATCAAAAAACAAATTAGGTAGTCTAGATTTCTTATTTCATAATTTAATTACAGATATTTTTAAAAATAAGAAGTTTTTTGATTTTGGTAATTCACATGAAAATGATGGAAAAAATGTTAATGAAGGATTGATTTATTGGAAAGAAGGGTTTGGTTCTCAGTCTTTTTCTCAAAATTTTTATGAAATAGAATCTAAAAGTTATAAAAATCTCAATAATATATTTTTTTGATTTTTAACTTTTCCACAACAGTTTTCTGAAATACAAATTTAAAAAAATAAAATGTATTAGATATGTTGAAAAATATGCAATTCCTAATCCTACATATCCATATATGTTTGAAAATATAATACTTAATATTATAAATATTATAGACCATTCCACTTGAAAAAGTATAAATGATTTTGTTCTTGCCTTTGCAATTAAAATATTTCCTAATATCCAGCAATTTATTTTAATAATATCACCCAGTAAATGAAATAAAATTAAAGTGTTTATTAAGTAAAACTCACTGGTAAATAATAATTCAATTAATAAATCCTTACAGAAATACACTAATGCTGTTATTAAAATTATTATGGGCAGGGTTGTTTTCCAGATTTTAAATACTTCTTTTTTTAATTTTTCATTTTTTAAATTACTAAATGTAGGTACTAAGTAAAATTTAAATGTAGTTGTTAAAAAAAGCAAATATATTCCAGAAATTCTCCACATTGCTTCCCAGGATCCAGCATGATTAGAATCATATTCTTCATAAACAAAATGCCTTATAAAAAATGTAGCTGAAATTAAACAAATAGGTCCTGTGATTGCCATAATTGTATAATTAGATAATTTTTTAAAATAGTTTTGTTTAAATATTGAGTTTATAAAATTTAAACTAAAAGGTCTGTTTATAAGGCATATTATTATTGCAATAATTAAAGTAATTATAGGGCTTATTATTAAACCAAAAAATGCTCCTATTATACTATATTTAATTACCAATAAAATTAAACTAATAGCAGAGCTAATAGTAGCTGTTATATTAATTAAAATATAAATTTTTATTTTTTTTAGTCCATTTAATACAGACATTATAAATGTTTGTATTGAAAAGGAAATAATAGAAATTAATAGAAAATACTTCAATAAATTTTGATTTGTTTCTTCTATTTCGACTGATAGTGATAACACTAGGGATTTGTAAAAGATAATTATTAGAGCCATTAAAATTATTGAACTAAATAAGTGAATCTTAAAAGTTGTTGAAATTAGATTGCTAAACTCATTTTTTTTATTTTTTAATTCCGAAGTGTATTTAGTAGTCCCAGTTTCAACTCCAAGTGTGCTAATGGTGTAAAATATTTTTAATATATCTTTTAGTTGTCCAATTAAGAACATTCCACTAGATCCAAGATATACAGCAATTATTTTATTTGAAATTAGCTTAGTAATTAAACTAATGGCTGTACTTATTCCTGAATAAATTGATGTTCTTATGAAATTCATATTATCTAAAGTCTTTCCATTCTTTGAATGAATAATCAAAAATATCTTTTAATTTCTCTACATCAATACTGTATCCACCATCTTTTAAAATATTTCTATATTCTAATTGTAAAGCTTCGTATTTATATTCCTCTGTTTTCCAATTGATTATTATTTCTTTCATTTTATTCTTTATTTTTTCAATTGTTTTCTTTGATAAAAATATTTTTCCAATTTTTGTGTAGTTCATTTTTCCAATAGATGACTTTCTTAAGAAATGATATAAAAATGAATACTTTATTCTAGTTGTTTTATTAGAAGATATTTCTGGTATTGATTGAAGCCTATCTAATCCTAAAAAATCAAAGCATGAATTAACTGTATTTAATCGATTTGATTTGAGATTTTCCAGAGTAATTACTTTAATATTTTCAAGACCAAAATTATCTATAAAACGTTGTATCCACTTTGAATATAAACCAAATTCAAAATAATTTTTTGGATAATAATTATATTCTATGAAATCCGTATAGTTTTTTTTGTTTATCACATCCTTTATATTGTTTTTCTCTAAGCCTAAACCTTTCATCCACCAGAAGTGAGAAACATATCTATCAATTGGATTTCTTAAAATAAAAATAAACTTTGGAGACTTTTTGTAATTATTATTAACATTATCGATAAATGAATTATAATACATGTAAGATGTGGTTGACTCTCCATTTATTTTTGACTTTTGATTAAATAATTTTTTATATTTTAACCAATCTTCCTCTTTAAACGTGTTAAATTTAGTATTATTCCAAAATACAGGCTCCTTTACTTTAGACATTGATATTTCTGGGTGAAGATTTAATAATTCATGCAAAGTAGTAGTTCCAGACTTAGCAGCACCTGGAATAAATAAATTTGGATAGAATTTGTTATTCATGCTCAAGAGTTTATCCATTTATTTTCATAAATACTTGCAATACTTTTATAATTATGATGGTCTTCAATAAATTTTCTAGCATTTATACTAATTTTTTTAATCTTTTCCGGATTTTCTATTAAGGCACTTAATTTATTTACTAAATAATTTACATTTGGCAATGCATTAATAGCAATCGTATCTTCTTTAATTTTGTAATATTCTAACCATTCTTTTTCCGCTCCAGTAACAACAACTTTACCCATACTCATTGCCTCTAATGCATTATAGCCTTGATCATAAGCATATACTTGATCTAATATTATGTCTGAATCCTTTAGACAGTCAATATATTTGTTATAAGGAATATCTTCAACTCTAGTATATTGAATTTTATCCTCATATTTGGATATTAATAATTTTATTGATTCATCAAAAAAAACATTTCCTTTCTTTATATAATTTTTAGTACTTACACCATGAAATATTTTTATTTTAGTACTCTTCAAAAGTTCACTATAATTAATTAGTTCAATATTTACTGGATTTGGAATCATTCCTAAATATTTCTCATTGTTTGATAAAGGGATGTGATAATCTAAATCCGAACTAATTATCCCACTTACATTTTCGAAAATGAATTTATGTAGTTTAATAAAACCTTTATTAGTATATTTAAGTATATGTTTGTATTCTTTTTTTAATTTCTTATCATTTAAATACGGAGTTAAAATTGAATATTTAAATTTTTGATCTAATGAATATTTAACACTTAAATAATCAGTCCCACAAGAAAGTAAAAATGTCTTTTTATTATTAGTTATAATTTTTTTAAGTAAATAAATTTGAAATATTGGAATAGTTTGAAGTGCATTTTCATTTATTAATTGAACAATATCGTAATTTTTTAATTTTTTAATTTTTATTAAATATTTAATTCCTATTTCGACTTCATTTAAACTTATATTAAATAATTTATCAATTAATTTTGCAAATGGTTTAAGAAGTATAGATTCAAAAAATGTTGATACTATCTTTATATCAACTGGAAAATTTTTATAACCATCACCAGAACCTATTAAAGTTACTGTATGTCCATTTTTTTGCAATCCTTCTTTTAATGAGTTGTGCAATCTACTATATTCACCAATTAACAGAATTCGCATTTATTTATATACTTTTGTTTCAAATATAATGTTAATGAGTAAATTAAATTATAAAAATAAAAATTTACAAGTATTGATCTCTACCATGAATAGATCTAATCTAGAATTCTTAGAGTCAATTTTTGTGAATAATAATATTTCGAATAGTTTAATTACTATAATTAATCAAACGAAAAAAAATACTATTTCGTGTGATAATAATAAAAGTATTCAAATATTTAATTCATCTCAATTTGGACTTTCAAATAGTAGAAATCTTGCAATTAAACACTCAACTAATGATTATTGTTTAATTGCTGATGATGATGTGGTTTATGTTAAAGATTTTGAAAAAATTATATTATCAGAATTTCATAAAAACCCTAGCGCCGATATTATTACATTTCAAATGAAAGATGATAATGATAATTATTTTAAAAATTACCCAAATATTTTTAAACATAATTTGAAGTCTATCAGTTCTGTTAATTCTGTTGTTATAGCTTTTAAAAGAGAATCTGTAATTAATAACAATTTAGAGTTTAATACTTTATTTGGATTAGGTTCTTATTTTCCAACAGGAGAAGAATATATTTTTCTTAGAGACGCACTTAATAAAAAATTAAATATCTTCTTTTGTAAACAGGTTATTTTATCACATAAAACAATTAGTTCTGGAAAGAAAGTAGGTAATAATAATATAATTTTTGCTCGTGCAGCAATTTTTTTTAAATACTATTCATTTTTTTCTTTATTTAAACTAGCTCATCATATTTTATTATTGTATAAATTAGACTATATTAACTTTTCTCAAATAATTGCAAAGTATTTTATAGGACTTAATGGAATTATAAAATATTTAAAATCTAATGATGAATAAATATTCAATTAATGATGTTCGTGAAATTACAATTCCAAAAATAGTTTCACCAGAAAATATGGGATCACTATCTTTTATTGAAAAGGATATTATACCTTTTTCTATTAAGAGAGTCTATTACTTGTATGATGTGCCTATAAATGGTGAAAGAGGAGGTCATGCACATAAAAACTTATCACAAGTTTTATTTGCTTTAAACGGAAGTTTTGAGATTATAATTGATGATGGTAATAATAAAAAAACAATTTTTCTTAACAGTCCAAATATTGGCCTTTTTATTCCTAGTGGAATTTGGAGAGAAATGAAAAAATTTAGTAAAAATTCAATTTGTATGGTAGTTGCATCCGATATTTATAAAGAAAGCGATTATTATAGAAATTATAAAGATTTTATTAATTCTAAATAAATTTTCTAAAGTCTACATAGGTAAGAAATTCTGTAAAAATCAAAAATAATTAAATTAGGATTATTGCCAGTTAAGTTTGATTCTATATTTTTTGATAATAACAAACCAATATATCCAATCATTTTTTTTAATAATAATAGCTTTAGTAGTTTATAATATTTTAAAATGGTTATATCATGTTTTACTATACTGCCTTTTCTATGAAGATTAATTAAACTCTTTAGAGCTTCATTAGTTTTTGACAAAAATTTATCATTTTCATCTATACCAAGGTGTATAACTTCATTATCAATATGTTTTAATGATATTTTATACTTTTTAAGAAGCGAACCAAAGTAATAATCCATTCCATATGAATTAAAATTTATCTTGCTGTTAATTGTTGTAAATATATTTTTATCAATTAAAAAATTTGATGAGATTATATATTTATATTTATTTTTTGTTCTAATTTCTGAATTGATTTCTTCTCTTTTTTTACCAAATTTAAACCTTAATTTATTTTTGTTATCACTATTGGATTTATAACTGAAACCACCAAAATATACTTTATCTTTATTATTGATTTGCTTAAGGTATGTTGAGAGAAAATTATCAAGTCTTGGATTTGTATCTACATCAATAAATAGTAGCCAGTTGTATTGTGCCTTTTTGGCTAATAATTGCCTATTCTTTACTCTGCCAATATTTTTCTGACTTTCGTAAAATTTTGAATTTGTTAAGATATTTATTTTTTGATTAGTTGTATTTTTTTCTGAAAACGAAGCATCATCTATACAAATTATTTCATAAACAATACCCAGACTTAAAGCTTCTTTTTCTAATCGTGTAACCAGTGGTAATGCGTTATAATTATGGCATGGAATAAGAATCGATATCATGCGTAAATATTTTCAATACTCATCTTTGAAATATCAATATTTTGAATTGATTTGTCACTACATAATAAAGTAGTCTTTGGAAATTTTTTAATTAATAGTAGATCATGAGTTGCCATTAAAATCGTATTTCCTTTCTTATTTAAATCTAATAGTAAATCCATAATTTCTAAACTTGTTATTGGATCTAAATTTCCTGTAGGCTCATCAGCAATAATTAAATCAGGTTTATTTAAAAGAGCTCTACTGATTGATACTTTTTGTTTTTGTCCACCCGAAAGCTCATGAGGGTATTTATATTTTAAATTAATAATTTTTACAATTTCAAGAACTTCATTAATTCTATCATCAATTAATTTTTTATTTTTCCAATCGGTTGCTTTTAAAACAAATTTTAGATTATCATAAATAGATCTGTCCTCTAAGAGAGTGAAATCTTGAAAAACTATTCCTAGTTTTCTTCTTAAATGAGGAATTTTACCTTCATTTAAATTTTCTAAACTAAAATTTCCAATATTAATTGATCCTTTTTTTAATTTCAAATCTGCATATAGTGTCTTTATAAAGCTACTTTTTCCTGAACCTGTCTTTCCAATTAGATAAACAAAATCACCTTTATTAATTTCTAAATCTATATTTTCAACAATGACATCATTTTGTTGAAAAATTGAAACATCTTTAATTCTTAGTATGGTTTCATTCATGATATAAATATAACATTTAATTGTATTATTTTAGTATCAGATATATTTTTAAAAATATAGATTATTTATGATAAACATTTTAAATGATTTAGCACGTCTTTCTAAACTTAATTTTAGACATAATTCTTTATTCTTTAGAAAGTTAAAGAAAAAACCTCCTAAGAAATTAGATCACTTAATGACCCAATTACATGATGAGGAATTTTCAAAAATCAATTGCTTAGATTGTGCAAATTGTTGTAAAACTACAAGCCCTATATTTACTAATAGAGATATTTCTAGAATATCAAAGTATTTAAAAATGAAACAAAGTAAATTCGTTTCTAAATATCTTCATCTAGATTCTGATAATGATTTCGTTTTAAATTCTTCTCCTTGTATTTTTTTAGCTAATGATAACATTTGCAATATTTATGATGTTAGACCTAAGGCTTGTAGTGAATATCCACATACTAACAGAAAAGATTTTCATAAAATTGCTAATTTAACAATGAAAAACATTGAAATATGTCCAGCTGCATATAAAATTGTAGAAAAGTTAAAAACAAGACTAAATAAGAATTAAATAATTAATAAAGTAGATACTTAGCTCTAACTTTCTTAAATTTTGTAAGGTCTTTGTGCCAAGATAATCTGATTTTTTTCTCATCATATCCGTTGATAATTTGTTCCTTTAAAGAAGATGTTCCAGCAAGTTTAATGAAGAATGAATTAAAGAAATTATTTTTATTTGAGGATAATTTATAGGAGTTAATTAAATATTTTAATTCTATTTTATCAAAATAATTATCTTTTGATAATTCTTCGCCATAGCATTTAATTTCTTTGTGTTTAGGGTTTGTTGATCCTGAGTTTGGATAAGGTGTGAATTCATATTTAAATACCTTTTTATCTAGAAATGGACTACCATAAATTATAAACTGTTTTTCTGTACCTCGCCCAACACTTACATTTGTACCTTCAAATAGGCAAAGACTTGGGTAATAGTTTATTGATTCAGCAGTTGGTAAATTTGGAGATGGTTTTATAGGTAAATTATATATTGATTCTCTATCATAATTTTCTAATCTTATTACGGATAAATCACATTTTAAATTATCCCCTAACCACCCTTCTCCATTTATCATTAAACTATATTCTCCTATTGTCATTCCATAAACTATTGGTACTTTATGCATTCCAACAAAGCTTTGATTTTTTAAATTTAGAACAGGACCATCTACGTAATGAATATTTGGATTAGGCCTGTCTAAAAGAATTAAAGGAATATTATTTTTAGCACAAGCTTTCATAACATAATGAAGAGTCGATATATGTGTATAGAATCTAACTCCAACATCTTGTATGTCAAATATCATTAAATCAATATTTTCAATATCAGAATCAAGTATTTCTCCATATTTTCTGTTTTTTCCGTGAAGAGAAATTATTTCTAAACCAGTTTGATCATCAACAGAGTCATCTATATTTGCACCATTAGGTTTTGAACCTCCATATCCGTGTTCAGGTGTAAAAATTTTTTTCACATCAATTTTTGAATTAATTAATGAATCGACTAGATGTGTATAATTAGATCTTATAGTTCTAATCACTGATGTATGATTAGCAACTATTGCAATATTTTTGTTAATTAAACTTGATTTATAGTCCTCAACTCTTTCTGCACCAACTATAATTTTATTTGTATGTTTGTTTAGTTTCTTGTCTAATATTATATTGTTGCAATAACATGTAGTAGTAAAGAATAAAATAAATAATAAATTACTTTTAATCATATCAAATTTTGAAATTAGAGTTTTTTTTGGCAAAACGTATTATTGGCTCTAAAGCTTATAAAAGTAGTATATCATCACCAATTATAAAAATTGGAATTACAGCAATTTCTATTTCAGTGATTGTTATGTTAATTTCTATATCTACTGGAATTGGTTTACAGAGTGAAATAAAAAATAAAATTTCCTCATTTCATGGAGATATAATAATATCTAATTATGATTCAAATAATTCTAAGGAAAGCTCAAAATCTATTAAAATCGATGACAGTTTAATTGTTTCAATTATAAATAAAAAAAATGTAAAGTTAATTAATAGGGTTGCTAATAAATTTGGAATAATTAGAACTTTAAATGATTTTGATGGGGTTATTTTTAAAGGAATAGATAGTTTGTATAATTGGAATTTGATATCTAAATATATTATTAAGGGAAGTCCAATCAAAATTTCATCTAAACCTTCTAATAAAGTTGTTATTTCAAACAAATTATCTAAAAGATTAAATATTGGTCACGAAGAATCCTTTCAAATGATTTTTTCTGATATTAGAAATGCTAAAACAGTAATTAGAAAATTTGAAGTTATTGGTATTTATGAATCAGGATTCAATGAAATCGACGAAAATTTAATTTTTGGAGATATATTTCATTTAAAAAAAATAAATAAATGGGGTCTAGATGAATTTGGTGAATTAGAAGTGTTTGTGAATAATTTTGATGAAATAGACAACACTCTTAAAGATATTTATATTGATACTCCATCTAATTTAAAATCATATAGTATAAAAGATAAATTTGCTTCAATGTTTGACTGGATTTCAATTTTTGATAAAAACATATATGCGATAATTTTTATAATGTTAATTGTAAGTTCTATTAATATTATTAGTGTTTTACTAATAATTATTCTAGAAAAAACTAATATGATTGGAATTTTAAAATCAATGGGTGCTTCAAATTTTCAAATTAAAAATATTTTTCTGATTAATGTTAGTTACTTAATTTTAGTAGGATTATTAATTGGAAATATCCTTGGATTATTATTGTTGTACATACAAAAGACCTATAAGTTGATTAAATTAGATCCTGAAATTTATTATGCTTCCAGTGTACCCGTTTCAATTAATTTTGAAACTGTAATTTTACTAAATATATTTACTTTTGTTATTTGTCTTTTAAGCATACTTATCCCTTCGTATATTATAAGTAAAATTTCACCTATAAAGTCTATTAAGTTTCAATAAAAATTTAATATTATTGACTGCTAAGATTGTATATTTGTTTAAATACTTTACATGGAATACTTTGATAATATTTTAGGAACAATAGGAAATACTCCATTAATTAAAATTAATAAATTAACTAATGAATTAGATTGTTTAGTTTTAGCTAAATATGAAACTTTTAATCCTGGAAATTCAGTAAAAGATAGAATGGCTCTAAAGATGATAGAAGATGCTGAATCTCAGGGACTACTGAAAAAAGGAGGTACAATAATTGAAGGTACTTCAGGAAATACAGGAATGGGCTTAGCTTTGGCTGCAATTGTTAAGGGTTATAAATGTATTTTTGTTTTATCAGACAAACAATCCAAAGAAAAAATGGATATTTTAAGGGCTGTTGGTGCAAAAGTAGTCGTTTGTCCAACTGATGTTTCACCTGACGACCCTAGGTCTTATTATTCTGTTTCAAAAAAATTATCTACTAAAACTCCAAATTCATGGTATGTTAATCAATACGATAATCCTAGTAACGCTAAGGCTCATTTTGAGAGTACTGGACCAGAAATTTGGAAACAAACTAAAGGAAAAATCACACATTTTGTTGTAGGTGTTGGAACTGGAGGTACAATTTCAGGAGTTGGTAAATATTTAAAATCTAAAAACTCTAATATTAAAATATGGGGAATTGATACATATGGATCAGTTTTTAAAAAATATCATGAAACTGGTATTTTTGATGAAAATGAAATTTATCCATATGTAACTGAAGGGATAGGTGAAGATATATTACCAAAAAATGTTGACTTTGATATCATTGATGGATTTACTAAGGTTACAGACAAAGATGCAGCTGTCTATACCCAAAAATTAGCCAAAGAAGAAGGAATGTTTTTAGGAAATTCCGCAGGAGCTGCAATTAAAGGATTATTACAATTGAAAAATAATTTTAAAAAAAATGATGTTGTAGTGGTATTATTTCATGATCATGGAAGTAGATATGTTGGAAAAATGTTTAATGATGATTGGATGCGAAAAATGGGATACATAATATAAATCATGAATAATAAATTATTAAAATCAAAACTTGCTAAAGCGATATTTTTATTAATATTTCTTCTATTTTTTGCAATATTTGGTTTTAAATATATTTCAGGTCTTAGTTGGATAGATGCCATATACATGGCAGTTATTACAATTTCATTTGTTGGATTTGAGGAACTTGGAATGAGTTCATATTCTAAAATTTTTATCGTAATTTTAGTTATCAGTTCAGCAATTATTCTAGGATATTCAATAAAAATTATAACTCAATATATTGTTAGTCTTTATTCAAAAAATTTCAAAAATAAAAAAATGCAAAATAAAATTGATCGTTTATTAAACCATACAATAGTGTGTGGATTTGGTAGAAATGGTAGTCAAGTTGCTAAAAAACTTAGTGCTTACAACAAGCCTTATGTTGTTATAGATAATGATTTAAACTCAGATAAAGACAATTTAAATGAGTTTTTTATTAATGGTGACGCAATTAAAGACGAAGTATTATTAAGTGCAGGTATTTTGAATGCGTCATCTTTAATATGTACTTTACCTACTGATGCAGATAATCTTTTTATAGTTTTAACTGCAAAGCAATTAAATCCAAATTTAAAAATTATAAGTAAAGCTGTTGAAGAATCTTCTTATAAAAAGTTAAAGCTAGCAGGAGCCGATAATGTTATAATGCCTAACAAAATTGGTGGTGATCATATGGCTTCACTAGTAGTAGTTCCAGGAATATTAGAATTTGTCGATAATTTATCAATTGTTGGAAAGTCTGAAATAAATTTGGAAGAACTGTCTATTGATCAAATCTCTAAGGATTCTTCGAATAAAACTATAAAAGATCTAGACCTTAGAAGAAAAACAGGCTGTACTGTTATTGGTTATAAGAATCCACAAGGAATTTATACAATTAACCCATCAGCAGATCAAGTTTTAGAATTAAAGTCCAAAATAATCGTTTTGGGCAATTCAAAACAAATCCAAATTCTAAATTCAATGTATAATATTTAAAACTATTATTTAAAGTTTTTTTTCTTGATAATTATTGCCATATTGTAGGAGTTTTAATAAAAATTATCTAGTTATTATGAAAAAAATTTTCTCTTTACTGACTCTTTTAATTCCATTTTTTTCTTATTCCCAAGACAAAGGTCTTGATAAAAAAATTGATGAAGCTTTTACGCCGATTTCAGATTTCTTTTCTAGTGTTGTATTTTTTGAGATTGCTGGTTATCCATTTGTAATTTTATTATTAGTGGGTAGTGCTGCTTTTTTTACATTTTATTTTGGCTTTCCAAATATTAAATACTTTTGGACATCTATTAATGTAGTAAGAGGAAAATATGATGATTTAGATAAAGATGAAAATGGTAATAAGGAAGGTGAAGTATCACATTTCCAAGCTCTAGCAACTGCTGTTTCTGGCACCGTTGGTAATGGAAATATTGCAGGGGTTGCCCTAGCTATAGCATTGGGTGGGCCTGGTGCTACTTTTTGGATGATAGTATGTGGTCTTTTGGGAATGTCTACTAAATTTGTCGAATGCACCTTAGGAGTACACTATAGAGATGTAGGTGATGATGGTGCTATTTATGGAGGTCCTATGTATTATTTAAGTAAAGGTTTAAGTAATAAAGGTTGGAAAAAAGTAGGAAAAATAACAGCTATATTATTTGCAATATTCTGTATTGGAGGGTCTTTTGGAGGAGGTAATGCAGCTCAATCTAATCAAGCTGCAGTAGTAATTGAGAGTTTATTAGAAAACTATGTTGGTTTTGAAAGCTCTACAAGTTCAGGTGCTATAATTGGTTTAATTATGGCTATAGTCGTTGGTCTAATAATAATTGGTGGTATTAAAAGAATTGCTTCTGTAACAGAAAAAGTTGTTCCTTTTATGGCTGTTCTTTATCTAGCAGCATGTGTGTATATATTGACTATAAATTATAATTTCATTGGAGATGCAATTAGTTTAATTTTTTCTGAAGCATTTAATCCTAAGGCTATTGGTGTTGGTGGAATTATTGGAGTTTTAATGGTTGGTTTTAAAAGAGCTGCATTTTCTAATGAAGCTGGTGCTGGTTCAGCATCAATTGCTCATTCGGCAGTAAAAACTAAATATTCAGCATCTGAAGGATTAGTTGCGTTATTAGAACCATTTATTGACACAGTAGTAATTTGTACTATGACAGCACTAGTTATAATCACATTTAATAGTGCAAATGTTGATCAAGAAGAATTTAAATTTGGAGATATTACTAAATTTGAGAATACTATCCATGTTGATTCGGATGGAGATGGAGAAAAAGATAGATATGATTATAAAATTGAAGATAGTAAAGGGGTTTCTAAAGTATTTAAAGGGGTTAAAGGAAAAGTTATTATTGATGGAGAGACTGCTGAAGGAGCAGAGATTACTCAAAAGGCATTTTCTAAATATATTCCTTTTTCCGATATATTTTTAGCACTAGCAGTTTTTCTATTTGCAATATCCACTATGATATCTTGGTCATATTATGGATTGCAGTCTTGGAAATTCTTATTTGGTAGAGGAAAATCAGCAGATCTAACTTATAAAATTTTATTTTTAAGTTTTGTTGTTATTGGGGCTGCAGCTAGTATGGATTCAATTTGGGCATTCTCTGATGCAATGATTTTTGCAATGGTATTCCCAAATATGATAGGATTATACTTCTTATTTCCAGTAGTTAAAGAACAATTAAATAAATATCTGAAAGCAATTAAGTCATTATAACTTTTATTATAAATTAATTTATTATTGCTTTTTTAAATTAATAAATAGTTTATATTTGCACAACAATTTTAAAGGAAGGAGGTTCTGATATGCTAATAATACCAATAAAAGAAGGAGAAAATATCGATAGAGCGCTAAAGCGTTTCAAAAGAAAGTTTGACAAGACAGGGACAAAAAGATCTCTTCAGACTAGAAAGCAGTTTGTTAAGCCTTCAGTTAGAAGAAGAGCTGAAATTCAAAAAGCTCAGTATATTCAAAATCTTAGAGATAAAGAACAAATTTAATATCTCAAAAAAAATATAAAAAAAAAGCCTTACGCAAGTAAGGCTTTTTTTTATTTTATTAAATTTATACTATTGATTAATTGTTATGAGTTTAAAGGCTTTTATTGACTATCTTGAAATAGAAAAAAATTATTCCAACAATACTATAATTTCTTATAATAACGATTTAACTTCATTTGAAAATTATATTTCAAATGAATTTAGTGTTAAATTAATAGAAGATTCAAATTATTCTCATATTAGATCCTGGATTATTAACTTGGTTGACTCTGGTATCTCTAATAAAAGTGTCAATAGAAAAATATCTTCCTTGAACTCCTTTTTTAAGTTTTGTCTTAAAATTGGTATTATTAAAGAAAACCCTTTAAGAAATCATAGATCACTAAAAATTAAAAAAGAAATACAATTACCTTTTTCTGAAAATGAAATGTTTGATGTTTTAAATGAAGATAATTTTGAAAATTCTTTTGAAGGATTGAGAGATAGAATGATTATAGAATTATTTTATAGTACAGGAATTAGAAGGATTGAGTTGGTGAATCTAAAAATTAATGATATTGATCTTTCAAATAATCAAATTAAGGTTCTTGGTAAGAGAAATAAGCAGCGAATTATTCCCTTGATTTTTACAACAAAAGACTTAATACTTAACTATCTGAAACTTAGATATGGAATTAACTCTAAAAATGATTATTTATTTATTACAAATAAAGGAAAAAAGATATATGAAAAGCTTGTGTATAGAATAATAAATAAATATTTCAATAATATTTCTACAAAGGTTAAAAAGAGTCCTCATATTATTAGACATTCTTTTGCAACTCATTTACTTAATAATGGGGCTGATCTGAATTCAGTTAAGGATTTGTTAGGTCATTCAAGTTTAGCAGCTACACAGGTATATACTAATCGTAGTATTGAAGAAATAAAAAAAGTTTTTGCTAAATCTCACCCTAGAAATAAATGATATTTATAGTTTTTATTAAGTTAAAAATTTAATCAATTTTATTTTGTATAAATAAATAAGTATATATATTTGCAATCCGTTGTTTTAGCGGAATTTTTTTTGAAAAAATTTAAAAGCCGATGTAGCTCAGCTGGCTAGAGCAGCTGATTTGTAATCAGCAGGTCGTGGGTTCGAGTCCCTCCATCGGCTCAGTTCTTAAACATAGTGAATAATTAAATGGGGAGATACTCAAGCGGCCAACGAGGACAGACTGTAAATCTGTTGGTTTTACCTTCGCAGGTTCGAATCCTGCTCTCCCCACAATTTTCACATGATAATTAATAATGCGGGAGTAGCTCAGTTGGTAGAGCGTCAGCCTTCCAAGCTGAATGTCGCCAGTTCGAACCTGGTCTCCCGCTCATTAATTTCTTTTTATATTTAGTTAATTATTCAATAATGCGGGAGTAGCTCAGTTGGTAGAGCGTCAGCCTTCCAAGCTGAATGTCGCCAGTTCGAACCTGGTCTCCCGCTCAATATATAATACCGCCGATGTAGCTCAGGGGTAGAGCGTTTCCTTGGTAAGGAAGAGGTCTCGAGTTCAAATCTCGACATTGGCTCTTCTTTAAATTACACTTTAAGACTTCTAAACAAAATACGTTAGGTACAATTTATAAGTTTTATTATCTATTTGTATGTATATCGCTATCTATGAGCGTTTCTTTTCACTCTTTTTAGAATTAACTGAAATCTTCTAATTTGATATTTTTGTCTTTTGCATAGTCTTCAAACCTATCTAAACGCTCTTTTATATCTGTTATTTAGAAGATATTAATTGATTAACCATTTCTTTTAGTTCATCTATTTCTGCTTGTTGTTGTTTAAGTATTTCTATTTCGCTTTGTTGCTCTTTTATCTTTCCGTCTTGTTCTTTCAATGCATTGATAAGCACTGGCACTAATCCTTGATAGTTTACTGCTAACATTTCATTTGAGTCTTCTGTAACAAGTTCTGGAAATACTTCCTTTATGTCTTGTGCAAGTACTCCTATCTTTTGTTTGCCTTTCATTTCATAAGATTTTCCATCAATAAGTAATAGTCTTGAAAGTGTAGAACCAAGTGATACGATATTTGATTTAAGTCTTGCATCAGAGGAAACTACTACATCTCCACTTACTGTAAGATCATTACTAACTGTAGCATCTCCATTAAACATTACTTTAAAAGCATCAGATTTTGCATTAGATGCTGTTCCATTTCCAATCACAAAAGCAGGGGCAGATGTAGAAAATGAATATGCACTTGTTGCTGATGAACCCGAAGAGTTATATTGTCCAATGACAGTTGAGGCATAATCACTCGCTGTTGTAAAATACCCCATTGCTGTAGAATAATTTCCATTTGCGTTAGTGCTTCTTCCCATTGCTGTAGAAGCATATCCATTTGCTGTTGTGTAACTTCCCATTGCTGTAGAACGACTTCCAGTTGCTGTAGTGTTTCTTCCCATTGCTGTAGATTCAATTCCACTCGCTGTTGTATCATACCCCATTGCTGTAGAATAATTTCCACTTGCTGTTGTATCATACCCCATTGCTACGGCAAAAAATCCTGCTGAAGTGCCAGCGCTATTATCGTCCATTTGTGCATTCATACTAAATGTGATAGTTAATGCTAAAAGTGTAAAAAGTTTTTTCATTGTGTTTATTTTTTTCAAGATAAAGAATTAATCAAATTCCTCTAAACTTATATCATTGTTTTTAGCATATTTTTCGAATCTATCTAAACGCTCTTTTACGTCTGATGAGTCTAATACATTGACCTCAAATATTGGTTGCTCTGTAAATTGATTTAAGTTTTCTACTTCTTTCTTTTTAGGAAGTAAATATGGAAGGATAGCCTTAACTAAATTTATTCTCTGGTTATTGGTTAGCTTTCCCAAGTTCATATCCTTTATCAGTTCATTACAGATCTTTTCCACCAGACGCTCCAACTCAAGATTAATCAATAAATTGTACTGAAGGCTGACCTATGATATAGGATGTCCTCGTTTCTGGATGAAATGTAGTATATTCATTTTCTATATATCCACTTGAAGCAATAATACAAGCCTCAACAGTTCTATAATGGTTTCCAAATACTTTAGCTTTCTATGAACGTTTCTACATTGTAGTTTATATATTTTTTTATTTAGATCCTATTTTTATGTAAATTGCAATAATTAAAACAAATACTATATATTTAAAATAAAAAATTATGAAAAATATCATTAAACTATCCCTT
>Ga0213862_10000149_pt1 | contig 29239 bp, 25 predicted proteins | sample PICome_7_FD_160092 | JGI IMG/M metagenome (GOLD analysis project Ga0213862, IMG submission 160092) | Coastal seawater microbial communities near Pivers Island, North Carolina, United States - PICO266 | ecosystem: Environmental > Aquatic > Marine > Coastal | place: USA: North Carolina... | reverse complement strand
TTATACAAATTTTCTAAATAAGTAATTGATTTTTTCATTTAAAATAAAGATAAGTTAATTTATAATTTTATTAAATTGCATTTATAATTATTTATGAGAATAATACTAACATTACTTCTTGTCCTATTCCTATCATCTTGTAGTGAATTAAATGAGGAAAGATCATGCAATGACTACAAAAATGGTAATTTTCAAAGTTCAATTATTATTAATGATGTTGAATACACCTCTAAGTTTTCAAGAAATGACAGTGTTCAAGTTGAAATATTTGACAATAAAATTGATTCTAGTTATGTTAGATGGATTAACAATTGTGAAGTTATTTTTAAAACAATTAATCCGAAAAATATTACTGAAAAAAAATCTATTCATTTAAAGATATTAAAAACTGGTAATGATTATTATGAGTTTGAATATTCTTATGTTGGCGAGAGTAAAAAACAAAGAGGCAAAGCTATTAAAATAAACTAATTTGACCTTTATCCTCTTCTTCCTGTTTGGTGTCGTTTATTTTATTAGTAATTAATTCGTTTTCTTCAACAACTTCAATATCATTAGCTGCTACCTCAATTGGAGGGAGATATTCAATAGGTTCTAATAAATTAATTTGTTTTATTTTCAAATTTGTTAATTTATTTCCTTGTGCCTTAATTCCTTTTATATTAATAAAATCTTCTACAATTATTTGTTGATTGGGTTTCTGATCTTTATTTCTTAATTTATTAAATACTAATTCAATAACAGGTTTCCAGTCAGTTGATATAATTTCAAGAAATGATTTTTTGTGTTCAGAAATAAATATTTCTTCTTTATTTTCATTTTCAATCAAAAATCTTTTTAGAAAATATGTTTCTTTTATAGCGTCAAAATATATAGCAGAAAGTGGTTTTTTTGGAATCCATTTTTCAAGAATTATCATATCTTCTGAAAAACGAGTAGTTATCTCAGGACTTATAGTTTTAACCATACCATTTTGTCTAACTATTAAAAGTTTATCTTCACCATTAAATTCTCCTAACAAATCTCCTCTACCATCAACATTTAATCTTTGAATCGCATCATCAAACCATATTTTTCTAGGTTTTAAAGTTGAAACACCTCTTGTCTTTAATTCAATTTTATTAATAGTATTTTTTGTAACTATATTTCCTCTAGAAGATCTTCCCTTGATTAAATAGTTAGAAAAATCAATATCCCATTTAATTTTTTTGATTTTTTGAGATTGACGAAGTAAGATTGAAACTACTTCAGCCTCACCATTAGGATTTGCTGAAAAGTATACAACATTCGATAGTTTTGAAGAAGAAGATAACTCATATTGCTTATCTCTAGTAACACCAGAAACAGCAAATCTTTTCAAATAATAATAATTTTTATCTCCATCTTTATAAATCATATTGTAGATAGTACGCTTATCTTTCTTCTTAAAAACAGCTGCATGAATAATATTTTTACCAACAAATGTCTTTGCACCTACTTTTGTAATTACAACTTTACAATCTTTAGTAAATACGATAACATCATCAATATCACTACAATCGCAAACATATTGATCTCTTCTCATGGATGTTCCTATAAAGCCTTCTTCTTTATTCATATAAAGCTTTGTATTTCTTATAACGACTTTAGTTGCGTCAACATCATCAAATAGTTTAACTTCAGTTTTTCTTGATTTATTTTCAGAGTAATTAACTCTTAATTTTTTAAAGTATGAGATAGAATAATTAATTAAATCATCTAAATTCTCTTTTACTTTTTTAATTTGAATCTCAAGATCAATGATTTTATTATTGGCTTTATCAATATCAAATTTTGAAATTCTTTTAATTTTAATTTCTGTTAACCTTATAACATCATCATTTGTAAGTTCTCTTTTTAAATTTTTTATATATGGAATTAAACCTTTTTTTATACAATTAATTACTCCTTCCCAAGTTTCTTGATTTTCAATATCTCTATATATCTTATTTTCAATAAAAATTCTTTCCAAGCTTAAATAATGCCATTGATTTTCTAATTCATTAAGTTTAATTAATAACTCTTGTTTTAGTAATTCAACAGTGTTATCCGTTGAAATTTTAAGAATTTCTGAAACTCCAATAAATAACGGCTTATTGTTCTCAATTACACAACCTAGAGGAGATATGGAAGTTTCGCAATTTGTGAATGCATATAGAGCATCAATAGTTTTATCAGGTGAGATGCCATTAGGTAAATAAATCAAGATTTCGACTTTTGATGCTGTATTATCGTCGATTTTTTTTATTTTAATCTTACCCTTATCGTTCGCTTTTAATATAGAATCTATTAAAGATGTTGTTGTTGTTCCATAAGGAATTTCCGATACCAATAAAGTTGACTTGTCTAGAGTAGATATTTTTGCCCTTAACCTTACCTTCCCTCCTCTTTTACCATCATTATAATTTGTAAAATCGGCTATACCACCAGTATTAAAATCAGGAAAAATAGAAACTCTTTTTCCTTGTAAATGTTTAATTGAAGAGTCGATTAGTTCAATAAAATTATGAGATAAAATTTTAGTAGATAAGCCAACAGCTATGCCTTCAGCACCTTGAGCTAATAATAATGGAAATTTAACAGGTAAATTGATTGGTTCTTTCTTTCTACCATCATAAGAAGACTGCCATTTTGTTACTTTAGGATTAAAAACAACATCTAACCCAAATTTTGAAAGACGAGCTTCAATATATCTTGAAGCTGCAGCTCTATCCCCTGTTAAAGTGTTACCCCAATTACCTTGAGTGTCTATAAGTAAGTCTTTTTGTCCAATTTGTACCATAGCATCAGCAATACTAGCATCACCATGAGGATGATATTGCATTGTATGTCCTACTATATTAGCAACTTTATTATACCTACCATCATCGAGATCTTTCATAGATTGCATAATCCTCCTTTGAACAGGCTTAAAACCATCTTCAATAGCAGGGACCGCTCTTTCTAATATTACATAAGAAGCATAATCTAAGAACCAATCTTTATACATTCCAGTGACCCTAGTAATAGATTCACTTTCATTTACATCAATAAATTCGTCATTTTCTTCTTTCATAAAAGATTACTTATCAATTAAATCTAATTCAACTTTTAAATTATTAATGATAAACTTTTGTCTATCAGGAGTATTTTTACCCATATAAAAATTTAATAATTCTTCAATAGACATGTCATCATCTAACATTATGGGATCTAATCTAATATTATCTCCAATAAAGTATCTAAACTCATTTGGAGAGATTTCACCCAAACCTTTAAACCTTGTGATTTCTGGTGAGGGTTTTAATTTATTTATAGCCTCAAACCTCTCGCTTTCAGAGTAGCAATAAATTGTTTCTTTTTTATTTCTAACTCTAAACAAAGGAGTTTGTAGTATATAAACATGCCCTTCTTTTATAAGTTCAGGAAAAAATTGTAGAAAAAATGTAATCAAAAGTAACCTAATGTGCATTCCGTCAACATCCGCATCGGTAGCTATAACCACATTATTGTATCTTAAATATTCAATAGATTCTTCAATATTAAGTGCAGCTTGAAGCAAATTAAATTCTTCATTTTCATAAACAATTTTTTTTGTTAGTCCATAAGAATTTAATGGTTTGCCTTTAAGACTAAAAACAGCTTGAGTGTTAACGTCTCTCGATTTTGTAATACTTCCTGAAGCAGAATCTCCTTCTGTAATAAATAATGTAGTTTCAAGTCTCCTTTCGTTTTTTAAATCTCCTAAATGAACCCTACAATCCCTTAATTTCTTATTATGAATACTTGCTTTCTTGGCTCTGTCTCTAGCGAGTTTTCTAATTCCTGAAAGATCTTTCCTTTCTTTTTCTGCCTGTAGTATTTTTCTTTGAATAGCTTCAGAAACCTGAGGGTTTTTATGTAAATAATTATCTAAATTTTTCTTTAAAAATTCATTAACGTAAGTTCTAACGGTTGGTAAGTCAGCACCCATATCTGTAGACCCTAATTTTGTTTTAGTTTGGCTTTCAAAAACAGGCTCCATAACTTTAATAGAAACTGCAGAAACGATAGATTTTCTAATATCCGAAGCATCATAGTTTTTACCAAAAAAATCTCTTATAGTTTTAACTAAACCTTCTCTAAATGCAAGTAAGTGTGTGCCTCCTTGGGTGGTATTTTGACCATTTACAAAAGAATGATATTCTTCACTGTATTGAGTTTTACTATGCGTAATAGCGACTTCAATATCCTCTCCTTTTAAGTGAATAATTGGATATAACATATCGCTAAGATTAATTCTTTCACTTAATAAATCTTTTAAACCATTTTCACTGTAAAATTTCTCACCATTAAATACTATTGTTAAGCCAGGGTTTAGGTAAACATAATTTTTAAGCATTCTAGCTATATATTCATTTCTGTATTTAAAATTTTTAAAAATGCTTTGATCTGGAATAAAACTAACTTTTGTGCCTTTTCTTCTGGATGATTCTGTTTTTTCATTGTGAGTGGTTAAAGAACCTTTATTAAATTCTGCTGAAACAGAGTGGCCTTCTCTGGTAGATTCTACCTTGAAATAATCAGATAATGCATTTACGGCTTTTGTCCCAACTCCATTCAATCCAACAGCTTTTTTAAATGCCTTTGAATCATATTTTCCTCCAGTATTCATTTTTGAAACAACATCAACTACTTTACCTAAAGGAATACCTCTCCCATAATCCCTGACGGTAACTTGAGTTTGTTTTATAGAAACTTCAATAGTTTTACCAGCACCCATTACAAATTCATCTATTGAGTTATCAATAACTTCTTTTAGAAGAATATAAATTCCATCATCAGAAGATGATCCATCACCAAGCTTACCTATATACATACCAGGTCGCATTCTAATATGTTCTTTCCAGTCAAGGGAACGAATGTTGTCTTCTGTATAGTTACTTTTGGACATTAAAATTTTTTAGGCAATTAGATGGGCTAATATAATATATCAAAATAAAAAATGAAATTTGATTACTATAAAGTAATTAACAAATAATATGATTATTGTTGAGAAGAACTACACATTAAATAAGAAATGCATGATGTCTCCATCATTTACTATATAATTTTTACCTTCTACTTTCATTTTACCAGCTTCTTTGACTTTAATTTCACTCTTATAATTGGTGTAATCATTAAAAGCGATTACTTCAGCTCTTATAAAACCTTTTTCAAAATCAGTATGAATAACTCCAGCTGCTTTAGCAGCAGTTGAACCAATTGGAATTGTCCATGCTCTAACTTCTTTTTCACCCGCAGTAAAATAAGTTTGTAATTGTAATAATTTATAAGTAGATCTTAATAATTTTGATGAACCAGGCTCTTTAAGTCCAATGTCCTCTAAAAAAACCATTCTTTCTTCAAAACTATCTAATTCATTAATATCTGATTCAATTCCAATAGCTAATATGATTACTTCTGCATTTTCAGTAGAAACTAAATTTTTTATTTTCTCAACATAATTATTACCATTTACAGCGCTAGATTCATCAACATTACAAACATACAATACAGGTTTGTCAGTAATTAATTGCAAAGGTTTTACATAACTTTGATAGACCTCTTTGTCTAAATCTAATGATCTTATCGATTTAAATGATTCTAAATGAGATTTTAGGCTTAATAAAACAGCTAATTCCTTTTGAGAGTCTTTATTTCCAGTTTTAGCTGATCTAGAAACTTTATCTATCTTTTTATTTATAGCTTCGAGATCTTTTAGTTGTAATTCTAAATCAATTATTTCCTTATCTCTAACTGGGTCAATACTTCCATCAACATGTACAATGTTATCATCGTCAAAACATCTTAAAACATGAATAATAGCGTCAGTTTCTCTAATATTTGCCAAAAACTGATTACCTAAACCCTCTCCTTTACTTGCCCCTTTCACTAGCCCTGCAATATCTACAATCTCAACAGTTGCAGGAATAACTTTTTCAGGATTAACTATTTCTTTAAGATTATTAAGCCTATCATCTGGGACATTAACAACACCAATATTGGGTTCAATAGTACAAAAAGGGAAATTTGCACTTTGAGCTTTTGAATCAGATAGACAATTAAATAAAGTTGACTTTCCTACATTTGGTAATCCTACTATACCTGCTTTCATTATTCGTTAGGGTGCATAAATTGTTGTTTTCTGTTTAAAATATCTTCTGACTCTATATTATTGTCGTCAGGAACACAACAATCTACTGGACAAACTGCAGCACATTGTGGTTCTTCATGAAAACCTACACACTCTGTACATTTTGTAGGTACTATATAGTAGATTTCGTCACTAACAGCTTCTTGTACTTCATCGGCATTAACCTGAATACCGTCAGTAAGAATTATATCTCCTTTAAGACTAGTTCCATCTGAATATCTCCAATCATCACTAGCTTCATATATAGCTGTATTTGGACATTCGGGTTCACAAGCTCCACAATTAATACACTCGTCAGTTATTATGATTGCCATATGACATATCTTTTATAAATTTGACAACAAAAGTAATTCCAAAAGAACTTAAAAACAAATACATAAATGAATTTAAATAAAAGAGTAGAATTAATTTCTAAAATTGGAATACTTTTTAGAAATTATCTTAACAATAACATAAATCAAAACAACAAAGATTCAATATTTAAACTTAAAACTGCTATAAATAAGACTAAGAAATTTAATAGTTGGTTTACTGAAGAAAATATAAATTTTTGTTTAAATCATTGGAGTGATATTTTAAATAAAAAATCTATTAATAAATGGATTTCTAATTACAATATTAAGGAAAATCGACCGAAAAATGTTGCTATAATTATGGCTGGAAATATACCATTAGTTGGTTTTCATGATTTTATATGTGTTTTCTTAAGTGGAAATAAATCAATAATAAAATTATCTTCTAATGATAAGTATTTAATTCCTTTTATAATTGAATATATATCTTCTTTAGATAATAATATTTCTAAATTACTTAAAATTAATAATAGTTTTTTAAACAATTATGATGCAGTAATAGCCACAGGTTCAAATAACACGAGTAGATATTTCGAATATTATTTTAAGAATTGCAAATCAATAATTAGAAAAAATAGAAATTCTATAGCTATTTTAAGTGGAAATGAATCTAAAAATGAATTGTTTGAATTAAGTAAAGATATATTTACTTATTTTGGATTAGGCTGTAGAAGTGTTTCTAAATTATATGTTCCAGTTAATTATAATTTTAATTTACTATTTGAGGCTTTGTATGATTTTAAAGATTTAATTAATAATCATAAATACATTAATAATTACGATTATAATAAAGCTGTATACTTAATGAGTGAATATAAGTTTTTAGATAATGGTTATTTTATTTTAAGAAGAGCAAATGAGTTAAACTCTCCTATAGCTACTGTAAATTACGAAACGTACAAAAATATAGATAAGCTTAAAATAAAATTAAGTGGAATGTCCAACAAGATTCAATGCATAGTTAGTAACATTAAAATGGATAATGTAATTAAGCTTGGAGAGACTCAAACCCCTAAACTCAATCAATATGCTGACAATTTAGATGTTGTTGATTTCTTGTTAACAATATAATTTATAATTTATATATATATTAACATATATTATATAATTAATTCTGAAATTTGTAACCTTAAAAATAATAAATGAAAATTCATAATTTTAGCGCAGGTCCATGTATACTGCCTCAAGAAGTATTATTACAAGCATCAGAATCCATATTAGATTTTAATAAGAGTGGTTTATCCTTAATTGAAATTTCACACAGAAGCCCAGCTTTTATTGAAGTAATGGAAGAAGCAAAAGATTTAGCACTTGAATTACTTAATCTAAAAGATAAGGGATATAAAGCTCTTTTTTTACAAGGTGGTGCTAGTTTACAATTTATTATGTCAGCTTATAATTTATTAGAAAATAAGGCTGCATATTTAAATACTGGAACTTGGAGTAACAAAGCTATAAAAGAAGCTAAGCTATTCGGGGTGATTTCTGAATTAGCAAGTTCAAAAGATAAAAACTTTAATTACATTCCTAAAGATTATATAATTTCCAATGAATTTGATTATTTTCATTGCACTTCTAATAACACAATTTTTGGTACACAAATCAAAAATTTCAAAGCATCTCCTATCCCTGTTGTTTGTGATATGAGTAGTGATATTTTTTCAAGATCTTTAGATTTTTCAAAATTTGATTTAATATATGCTGGTGCTCAAAAAAATATGGGGCCAGCTGGTACCACATTGGTAGTTATTAAAGATAGTATTCTTGGTAATGTTTCTAGAACTATCCCTTCAATGATGAATTACAAACTTCTAATAGATAAAGACAGTATGTTTAATACTCCTCCAGTATTTTCAGTTTATGTTTCTATGTTGACAATGAAATGGCTTAAATCTATTGGCGGAATCAAAGCAATTGAAGAAATTAATAATAAGAAAGCTCAAATGATTTACTCTGAAATTGATATAAATCCACTGTTTAAAGGTTTTGCCTCAATTGAAGACAGATCAAATATGAACGCGACCTTCAATTTGATAGATGATAAATTAAAAAGCATATTTGACAATATGATTAAAGATGCTGGTATTAGTGGCATTAATGGACATAGAAGTGTTGGGGGCTATAGAGCTTCAATGTATAACGCATTATCATTAGATAGTGTTAAAAGTTTAGTAGAAGTAATGAGTGAATTAGAAACTAAAGCATAAATTTTACAATATGAAAATATTAGCTAATGATGGTATATCAAATTCTGGAATTGAAAAGTTATCAAATAATGGTTTTGATGTTATAACAATTAGTGTTGAGCAAGGTCAATTAATAGATTACATCAATAAAAATCAAATTTCTGTATTATTAGTAAGAAGTGCAACAAAAGTAAGAAAAGATATAATTGACAATTGTAATTCTTTAAAAATTATTGGAAGAGGTGGTGTTGGTATGGACAATATTGATGTTGAATATGCTCAATCTAAAGGGATTAAAGTTATTAATACTCCAGCTGCATCATCATCGTCTGTTGCAGAATTAGTAATGGCACATTTATATTCTTGTGTTAGATTTTTACACATCTCTAACAGAAACATGCCTCTAGAGGGAGACAGTAATTTTAAAAAGCTTAAAAAATCATTTGCGAAAGGAAGTGAATTGAAAAATAAAACCCTCGGCATAATAGGTTTTGGTAGAATTGGACAAGAGGTTGCGAAATTAGCAATTGGAGTTGGAATGAATGTTAGATTTTACGATTTACATAATAAAAAAGTGAATTTAAAGCTTGAGTTTTTCAACTCAAATTCATTAGATATAAATTTAATTTCTGATAGCTTTGAATCAACTTTAAAAAATTCTGATTTTATAACATTACATGTTCCAGCTCAAAAAAAATATGTAATTGGACATAAAGAATTTGAACTCATGAAAAATGGTGTAGGAATTATAAATGCTGCTCGTGGAGGTGTTATTGATGAAGTGGCTTTAGATAATTTTATTTCAAAAAATAAAATTAGTTTTGCTGCTCTTGACACTTTTGAAAACGAACCTAATCCAGAAATAAAACTATTGATGAACCCTAAGATATCTTTATCACCGCATATTGGTGCAGCTACTATTGAAGCTCAAGATAGAATAGGCCTAGAACTTGCGGATCAAATTATTGAAACTTTAAAATAAAATAATGCTCGAAAAAATAAAAGATAAATGGGGTATAACATCCTTTTTTCAAGTAGTAATTATATTCATAGTTTTTGGTGTTACTGGTTCAGTGTCAACCATATTTTCTGGCCCAGTATTAGAGTTTCTAAATATAGGTAAAAGTGACTTTCACCCTGTTATATATTGGCCAATGAGATTACTTATATTGTTTCCAATATATCAAGTTTTATTAATTTGGTTTGGCTTTGTCTTTGGTCTTATTACAAGTATCTTAACCTTACAAAAAGATAAATTCATATTTATTTTTTTCTACAATATCTCAATTAAAATGTCTAAAGGTATGCTTAGAGTAATGTCTTTTGGTTATTTGTTTAAAAAATAGTTATTTAATTAATTTCGGTTTATTATTAATAAACTTTTTCACTTTAGGCCCTATTACAGCGGAGCAGTATGGCTGATTTTTATTAAGATTATAGTAATCTTTATGCTCAATTTCAGCTAAATAAAATTTATTTAATTTTTCTACACTGGTAACAATATTAGAATTAAATATCATCTTTTCACCTAGGTTCTTAATATAATCATTACATATATTAATATCTTTCTCATTAATACAAAAAATAGCTGACCTGTATTGTGTACCTATATCATTTCCTTGTCTATTAAGAGTTGTAGGGTCATGAATTAAAAAAAACACATCGAGTAGAGTTTTAAGAGATATAACTTTGAAATTATATGTAACTTCAACTGCCTCTGCATGACCTGTAATACCTAAACAAACTTGTTTATACTTAGGGTTAGCCACACCTCCACCAGTGTATCCAGGAACAACAGATTCAACTCCTTTTAGAAGTTTAAAAACAGCTTCTGTACACCAAAAACAACCTCCAGCTAAATAAATTTTGCTAATATTATTCATATGTTACTAATTAATGATATTGTGATAATGATTAATAAATGGTAATTTCACAATATAATTTTATAAATACAATGATTAGAAGTAAAAATTTAAAAAAATCTTATAAATCTTTAGATGTATTAAAGGGAGTAAATTTTAAAGTTGAAAAATCAGAAGTAATTTCAATAATTGGATCCTCCGGTGCTGGAAAAACAACATTACTCCAAATTTTAGGAACATTAGATTTACCATCGAATAATGACTCTGAACTATATATTGATAATACTAATGTTCTTTCATTAAATGAAAATGAATTAGCTAAATTTAGAAATAAGAACTTGGGTTTTATTTTTCAATTTCATCAATTACTTCCTGAATTTACTGCTATTGAAAATGTTTGTATTCCAGCAATGATAAATGGAGAGTTTAGTAAAGATCAATTATATAATAAAGCCAAAGAGTTATTAACTTATTTAGAATTAAAAGATAAGTTTAATAAGAAACCCAATGAACTTTCAGGTGGTGAGCAACAAAGAGTTGCAGTTGCCAGAGCGTTAATAAATAAGCCCAAAGTTATTTTTGCCGATGAACCTTCAGGTAATTTGGATAGCATAAATGCTGAAAAATTATATAAATTATTTTTCGATATTAGAGACAAATATTCAACAACTTTCATAATAGTCACGCACAATCAAAAATTTGCAAAACTAGCAGATAGAATGATTGAAATTAAAGACGGAATAATATTAAATTAATTTGACTAAATTTTTAAATTCTGAATTAAAATCGTTCTTAGAAGAGAAATATCTTCAATACAACACAAAAAAGTTTATTGATTCAGACCCTATACAGGTACCTCATACTTTTTCACAAAAAAATGATATTGAAATATCAAGTTTTTTAACTTCAATTATTTCATGGGGAAACAGAAAAGTTATTATTAAAAATGCTTTCAAATTAATGGAATTAATGGATAATGCTCCATATGACTTTATAGTTAATCACGAAGAAAAAGAACTAGAAATTTTTAATTCGTTTGTACATAGAACCTTCAACTCTATAGATTTAAAATACTTTATAGCCAGTCTTAAAAACATATACCTTAATCATGGTGGATTAGAAAGAGTTTTAAGTTCAAATCTTGAAAATCAATCTACACAAAAGTCTATTCATATATTAAAAAAAATATTTTTTCAATTACCTCATCAAAATAGAACAAGAAAACATATAGCTGATCCTTTAACTGGATCATCAGCTAAAAGAATTAATATGTTTTTAAGGTGGATGGTAAGAACCGATCTTAATGGTGTAGATTTTGGAATATGGAAGAATATTCCAACTGCTTATTTGTCTATTCCACTTGATGTTCATACTGGTAATATTTCTAGAAAATTAGGTTTATTAAGGAGAAAACAAAATGATGCTAAAGCATTACATGAATTAGATATAAACCTTAGGAAATTAGATCCTTATGATCCTGTTAAATATGACTACGCTCTATTTGGATTAGGAGTTTTTGAATCATTCTAATAAAAAAACATTATTTTTAGATCATTAATAATCATTCAATTATCATGAAAAAACACTTTTTTAAATTATTTATAATATTTCCAGTTTTATTAATCTCACAGAACTTAAGACTTCCTGTAGATACCATAATTACTAGTAATCATACAACCAAAATTAAAAACAAAAACGTGAGTTATGTTGCAAATACTGGTACGCAACCAGTATGGGATAATTCAGGAAAATTGGTTGCTTCGCTTTATTATACTTATTACAAAAGAACTGATATTAAAGATACCACAGAAAGACCATTATTAATATCATTCAATGGAGGACCTGGGTCAGCATCGGTTTGGATGCATGTAGCTTATACTGGACCAAAAATATTAAAGATTGACTCTGAAGGATTTCCTGTTCAACCTTATGGTGTAAAGGATAATCCTTATTCTGTCTTAGATGTAGCTGATATTGTTTTTGTAAATCCAGTTAATACAGGTTTTTCCAGAATGATTCCAGATGAAAATGGTAAAATGCCTGACAGAAGTATGTTTTTTGGAATTAATGCAGATATTAAATATTTAGCAAGTTGGATTAATACATTTGTTTCAAGAAATAACAGATGGGAATCACCGAAATACATAATAGGAGAAAGTTATGGTGGAACTAGAGTAATGGGACTATCTTTAGAGCTACAAGAGAAACAATGGATGTATTTAAATGGTGTGATTCTCGTATCACCAGCTGACTATAAAGTTTACAGTACTGGAGGTGCAGTTAGCTCTGCAATTAATCTACCGTATTTTACTGCTGCTGCTTGGTATCATAATTCACTAGATAAAAATTTACAGTCTAAAGATTTGTTAGATATATTACCTGAATCGGAAGATTTTACAATTAACACTTTAATTCCAGCTATAGCAAAAGGTGGATTTATTTCTAAAGAAGAAAAAAATATTATTGCAAATAAGATGTCTTATTATTCTGGTTTAAGTAAGAAATCTATTTTACAATATAACTTAGACATACCAACTCAATTTTTTTGGAAAGAACTTTTGAGAGATAAATCTGGATATACTATTGGAAGATTAGACTCAAGATATTTAGGTTTAGATAAAACAGAAGCTGGATCTAGGCCAGATTCTAATGCTGAATTAGATTCATGGGAGCATTCATTTACCCCAGCAATTAATCATTATCTAAGAAATGATCTTGGATTTAAAACTGATTTAAAATATAATTTATTTGGACCTGTTCATCCTTGGGATAAACGTAATGATAGTACAAGAGATGATTTAAGACAGGCAATGGCGCAAAATCCTTACTTAAAAGTTCTTGTTCAATCAGGTTATTATGATGGTGCTACAACATATTTTCAAGCTAAATATACAATGTGGCATGTTGACCCAAGTGGAAAAATGAAGGATAGATTTGATTTTAAGGGTTACAGAAGTGGTCACATGATGTATTTAAGATCTGAAGATTTAGAAGCATCTAATGAGGATTTAAGATCCTTTATAAAAAACTCTTTAAGTAATGGAAAGTCTGCGAAATATTAGATAAATTTTCAATGGGTAATGAATTAATTAGTATCATAACACCATTTAAAAATTCTTCAAAATACTTAGATGAATGTTTAAATTCTATAATTAACCAGTCCTATAAAGATTGGGAATTAATTATAGTTGATGATTACTCAACAGATAAAAGCTTTAAAATTGTTAAAGATTTTGCTCTTATTGATAAAAGAATAAAACTTTATAGAAATAATAAAAAGGGTATAATTGGAGCATTAAACTTAGGTTATAACTTATCTGTTGGTAAATACATTACAAGAATGGATAGTGACGACGTCATGCATGTTGATAAGTTAAAAGATTTATATCATAATCTTAAAAAAAAAGGAAATGGATTTTTGGCAACATCAGCAGTAAAATATTTCTCTTCAACTAGGTTAGGTAAAGGATATAAAAATTATCAAAATTGGATCAATTGGTTAATGATTAATAATAATCACTTTGAACACATTTATAAAGAATGTGTTATACCATCACCTAATTGGATGATTTCAAGACAAGATTTTGATAAAATAGGTGGTTTTAATTCAAACGTGTACCCTGAAGATTATGAATTAGTATTCAGAATGTATGAAAATAAAATAAACATAATATCATCAAATAAGACTTTACATTACTGGAGAGATTATTCTAATAGGACATCTAGAATTGATATCAATTATGCTGACAATCAATTTCTAGATTTAAAAATACACTTCTTCATGAAACTTAATTACAATAAAAATAAAGAGCTGTTTATTTGGGGAGCTGGAGAAAAAGGTAAAAATTTAGCAAAAAGACTATTAAACTTAAAAATAAATTTTAAATGGGTTTGTAACAACCCAAAAAAAATTGGAAAAGAGATTTATGGAATCAAACTTTTAGATGTGAAAGTTTTAAATAAAACTATTGATTTTCAAAGTATTATAACTGTAGCTAATAAAGATGCACAAATAATTATAAATAATTATTTTAAAAACAGAAACTTAATTCCAATGAAAGATTATTTTTTTTTTTGTTAGAAAATAGATATAATTAATTCATTATTAAAAACTTTATTTATTTTAGCTTAAATTTTTGTTATAAAATTTTCATTAATAAATGAATATACTTATAAAATCTGCTGTAATCCTTGATAAAAAAAGTACTTTTCATAATAAAACTGTTGATATTTTAATTGAAAAAGGTATAATTTCTAATATTGATTTCAATATTAATAATCCAAAAAATTTTAATGAAATTAGCCTACCTAACCTTCATGTATCTAGAGGTTGGTTTGATTCAAGCGTTAGTTTTGGAGAGCCTGGATATGAAGAAAGAGAAACTATAAAACACGGTCTAGATGTTGCTGCAAAATCTGGTTTTACTGGTATTGCTCTTGAGCCAAATTCCTTTCCCATTACTGATAATAGAACCCAGGTAGATTATATCAAATCTAAATCAATAAATTCAAATGTTGATATTTTCCCTATAGGTGCATTAACTAAAACCTCTAATGGTGAAGAACTAGCAGAGATGTTTGATATGAAAAATGCTGGAGCCATATGCTTTGGGGATTATAAAAAATCAATTCAAAATTCAAATTTATTAAAACTAGCACTTCAATATACATCAGATTTTAATGCAATGGTATTATCATTTCCACAAAACAATGCCTTATCATTTAATGGAGTTATTAATGAACATTTAACTAGCACTTCCATAGGATTAAAAGGAATACCCTCTATTTCTGAAGAAATTCAAATTATGAGAGATATTAGTATTTTAGAATATTCCGGTGGCAAATTACATATACCTACAATTTCAACATCTAAATCTGTTGATCTGATAAGAGAAGCGAAAAGAAAAAAGCTTAATATAAGCTGTAGTGTTGCTATTCACAATCTTTTTTATAAGGATAATAATCTTCTAAGCTTTAACACAAACTTTAAAGTTTTACCTCCTCTTAGGACTGATAAAGATATTAATTCTTTAATTGAAGGAGTAAAAGATGGAACTATTGATCTAGTCACCTCTGACCATAATCCTTTAAATATTGAATTAAAACAAGTTGAGTTTGATAATGCTGAATTTGGGACAATTGGATTAGAAAGCTTTTTTGGAGCTCTTAATAAGTTGTTTTCCACTAAAATGTCAATAAATATTTTGACAAAGGGAAGAAGCTTATTTAATATCAATGAAACAAAAATTGAAATTGGAGAATCTGCTAACTTAACATTATTTAATCCTATAAAGGAATATACATTTACAAATAAAAATATTATTTCAAAATCAAAAAATTCGATTTTTTTAAACGAAAAGTTAAAAGGTATAGTTTACGGAATAATCAACAATAGTAAAATCTCCTTTAATAAATAAATGCTTAATTCTGAATTATCTTTAAAATATCTAATTAAAGAATCTCCAATAAAAGAGAATAAAAGCCCTTTATTGATTCTATTGCATGGATTTGGAAGTAATGAGGAAGATTTGTTTAGTTTTTCTTCATATCTACCCAATAAATATACTATTATTTCTTTAAGAGCTCCTTTCAAATTACCAATGCAAGGATATGCATGGTATAGTATTAATTTTGATGAAGAAATGAATAAATTTAACAATCATACTCAGGCTGAAGAATCTATTAATTTGATTTTAAAATTCATTAATCAAATTTCATCTAAATACAATATAGATAATAACAATGTTTCTCTTTTAGGTTTTAGTCAAGGGACAATATTAAGTTATGCTTTAGCATTAAATTATCCGAAAAAATTCAAATCAATTATTGGATTTAGTGGATACATTGATAATCAAATGATAAATTTAAAATCAAATGAGTTATACAATAATTTGAATTTTTATTTATCTCATGGAACTGAAGATCCGGTTATACCATTTGATTGGTCTATAAAATCTACAAAACTACTTGATGATTTAAAAATAAATTATTGTTTTAAAGAATTCAAATCTGGTCATACAATTTCAGCAGAAAACTTTTTTGACTTTAAAAACTGGTTTTCTAGAATTTAATCTATTTGAATTTTTAACTGATCATAAGCTAGATGAATATTTTTAGGTAGTATCTTTTCTACATCTTCATGAAAACCAAGATGATGGCTAATATGAGTAAAGTAACAAATCTTAGGATTTATCTTTTTTGAAAGAGCAATTGCTTCATCTAAATTTAAATGAGAGTGATGATTCTCAATTCTTAAACAATTAATAACTAAGACATCTAGTTTATTTAATTTTTTTATTTCCTTAGATTTAATTGTTTTTACATCTGTTAAATATGCGAAATTATTAATTCTAAATCCTAACACCTCAAGTTTATTATGTGATGCTTTAATAGGATTAAATGTTAAATTTTCAATTTTAAAATTATTGGCTCCAATTAGATTACATTTAATTTTTGGGACTCCAGGATAATTAATATTATTATTAAATATATAGGGATATCTACTCTTTAAAGCTATAATAGTCGCCTTATTTCCATAAATATTAAATTCACCTTGCCTAAAATAAAATGGTCTAATGTCATCTAAACCAGCAACATGATCACTATGCTCATGTGTAAATAAAATAGCACAAAGATCTTCAATATTATTTCTAATCATTTGTTGTCTGAAATCAGGCCCACAATCGATTACGTAATTTTTATTGTTATAAGAAATTAATATTGATGATCTTAAACGTTTGTCTTTATAGTTATTGCTTTTACAAACGGGATGATTACTGCCAATAACAGGTATTCCTTGAGAAGTTCCAGTTCCTAAAAAAGTTATTTCAATCATAATAAAGTTATAATATAAAAGTAATATTTTTATTGGACCTAGTTAATTTTTAATACATTTATAGATATATTTGCGTAAACAAATTGTGATGGATATAATTCATAATGGAGATGCTGTAGTTCAGTCTATACCTACAACTAAACAAAAAGCTCTCAAGATAAATTTAAATCAAAATATTTATGGAACTTTTGCAGAAATTGGAGCTGGACAAGAGACAGTAAGGCAGTTCTTTAGGGCTGGAGGAGCATCTAGCACGATAGCAAAATCTATGTCAGCTTATGATAAAGATTTTAGTGATGCTATATATGGAATTGAAGATGATAAAAGATATGTTACTGAAAAAAGATTAAGAAAGATGTTAGTCTGGGAAACTGATCTAATAGAGCAAAGGCTTCCAAGAGATAAACATCCAAATAAACTATTTTTTTCATATGCTAACACTGTAGCTACTATTGATTTTGCTAAGAAATTCAAAGGTCATGGTTGGGTAGGAATTAGATTCCAAGTTGAGCCTAATGGAGAATATAATGAGATAATTATTCATATTCGTTTTAAAGAAAATGTTGCAAGTCTACAACAAGAAACCTTAGGTATTTTAGGAACGAATCTAATTTATAGCGCTTTTTATAAATACAATAAACCGAAAAAAATATTAAAATACTTATATGATAATCTTGAAAAGGATCAACTAGAAATAGATACTATTAATTTTTCAGGACCTATTTTTAAAGAGGTAGACAATAGATTAATTAGTCTTCAATTAGTTAAATATGGTATGACTGATGCTGTAATGTTTGCTCCTGATGGAAATAATGTATTACCTGCAAGAATTTTATACAAAAAAAATATTTTAGCCTTAAGAGGTAGTTTTAGGCCTGTAACTAAGGTGAATGTTGAAATGTATTTAAATTCTTTAAAGATGTTTTTAAACGAATCTAATGTTGAGATTGATAAGACGCAAGTGGTATTTGAAATAACTTTATCTAATTTAAAAACTGATGGCGAAATTGATGAACAAGATTTTTTAGACAGAGCAAAACTTCTATGTTCATTAGGACAGACAGTTTTAATATCTGATTTTAAAGAATATTATAAGCTTGTGGAATATTTTAATTTATATACCAAAAAGAAAATTGGTGTAACAATGGGTATTAATAATCTTATTGAAATTTTTGATCCTAAATACTACATTCATTTAAGTGGCGGAATTCTTGAAGCGTTTGGAAAACTATTTTTCAAAAATTTAAAAGTATTTGCTTATCCAATGCTTTCCGAAGACGGTATAGTAATTAATAGTGATAACTTGAAAGTTCATCCCAGAATGAAAGAACTCTACAAATTTTTCAAAAATAATGGTAAAGTAAGGGATGTAGAAAACTATAAAAAAGATAATTTAAAGATCTTTTCTAGAGAAGTTTTAGATTTAATCATAAACGGAGATGATAAATGGGAAGACATGTTACCCAAAGGGGTTAGTAAATTAATTAAAGAACAAAAATTATTTGGCTATAAATAATTATTCAATTATTTGACTTGTATGGTCTTTAGTTTTTACCTTATTGATTACTTTAGTTATAACTCCATCGATATTAGTTACAAATGTTGTTCTATTTATTCCTTCATATTCTCTACCCATAAACTTTTTTAAGCCCCACACTCCAAAAGAATTTATAATTTTTTTATCAGTATCAGCTAGTAGTGAATAAGGGAAACCACCATGTTTATTTGAAAATGATAATTGAGACTTTACCTTATCTGCACTTACTCCATAAATAGTAAAACCATAATCAGTAAGTAAAGAAAAATTTTCAGATAGATTACAAGCTTGTACTGTACACCCAGGTGTACTAGCTTTTGGATAGAAAAAAATCACACACTTTTTACCTATTAGATCAGATGAGTTAATTGTTACACCATGCTGATCTAAACATTCAAAATCAGGTAACCTATCTCCTACTTTTAATAAAGCCATAATTATTATATTTGATTAAACACAAATATAATATTAATGAATAAAAAAGAAAAAATTAGTTTTATAATTGATAAACTTGATGAGATATATCCTGAAATACCAATCCCATTAGAACATAAAGATGCCTATACACTATTAATTGCAGTGCTATTATCAGCTCAATGTACGGATGTACGAGTAAATAAAATTACTCCAATTTTATTTAAAAAAGCTGATAATCCTTTTGATATGGTAAAATTAACTATAGATGAAATTAGAGATATAATTAAGCCTTGTGGATTATCTCCGATGAAGAGCAAAGGAATATATGGCTTATCTAAAATTTTAATTGAAAAATATAATGGAGAAGTTCCATGTAGTTTTGAAAATTTAGAAGCCTTACCTGCTGTAGGTCATAAAACAGCTAGTGTAGTTATGGCTCAAGCATTTAATATTCCTGCATTTCCAGTTGACACACATATACATAGATTACTTTACAGATGGAACATATCGAACGGAAAAAATGTAAAACAAACAGAGATAGATGCAAAAAAAGCGTTTCCTAAAGAACTATGGAATAAACTCCATTTACAAATAATTTGGTACGGTAGAGAATACTCTCCTGCGAGGGGTTGGAATATAAAAAAAGATGTAATTATGAACCAAATTGGAAGAAAAAGTATATTAAATCTAGAATTAAAAAAATTAATTTAAGCAAACTTCAATTTTTTTAAAATTCAAATCAATAACTGATAAAGATTTTGAGTAGTTTAATAAAAATTTAATTGTTTTATCTTTTGGCTGAAAAATTGTTTTTTTTGAGTAATTTTTTTGCATATGTTAGTTTATTTTAAAACGCAAAAAAATTTGAAATATTTTATTTAGTTAATGAAATATTTTTTTTTGCAATTATGCCTCTTAAATTAATTAAAGCATATCTCATTCTCCCAAGAGATGTATTGATACTAACTCCTGTTTTTTCTGAAATTTCTTTAAAACTCAGATCATTATAAAATCTATATATTAATACTTCTTTTTGATCAGCTGGTAAAAAATCAATTAAATCTCTAACATCTTGATCAATTTGATTTTTGATCAAATTATCTTCTGCATCTAAAGAACCATCTTTAAGAATAGAAAAAATATCGAAATCTGTAGTTGTATGAAATTTCTTCATTCTTTTATTTTTTCTAAAATGATCAATAACAAGATTATGAGAAATTCTCATTACCCAAGAAACAAACTTACCTTCTTCATTATAGTTACCCAATTTTAATGTCCTAATGACTTTAATGAAAGTGTCTTGGAAAATATCTTCAGTTAAATCTCTATCTAATATTTTTGAATAAATAAAATTATATAACTTTTGCTTATGTCTTTTAATTAGTATTTCGAGGGAAGATTCATCACCTTGTAAATAGGCTGAAATTAACTGTGAATCTGTAAATATATTTTTATTGCTCATAACATTACTTTTATGCACATCAAGTGTGCGTTAAATTATAATTCTGTAATTAAAAAAGTAATGTTTTTATATAAGCGATGTGTTTTATTATAATCAAATATAGGATTATTCCATAAATTTTCAAAATAACAAATAAAAATTCAAGAATTTTTAAACTAAAATTAATATGTCTTATCTTTGAATTTTTCAAAAAAAAATCAATTAATTTCATGAATACTAATAATGAGATATTTATTAAAGGAGCAAAAATGCATAATTTAAAAAATATTGATGTTAAGATTCCTAGAAATAAATTAACCGTAATTACTGGATTATCTGGGTCAGGAAAATCATCTTTAGCATTTGATACATTATATGCAGAAGGACAAAGAAAATATGTTGAAAGCCTATCAAGCTATGCAAGGCAATTTTTAGGAAAGCTAGATAAACCTAAAGTAGATTATATCATTGGAATATCACCAGCAATAGCTATTGAACAAAAAGTAAATATTAGTAACCCTAGATCAACTGTTGGAACAACTACAGAAATATATGATTACTTAAAATTATTATATTCGAGAATTGGAATTACTTATTCACCAATATCAAATACTATTGTAAAAAAAGATACTGTTGAAGATGTAATTAAATTTATAAAATCTCTAGAATTAAACAAAAAACTTTTACTTCTATCTCCAATTAAGTTTAATTCAAAAAAAGAATTTGAAACTAAATTATCTTTATTAAAAAACCAGGGATTTAGTAGAATTAAATATGATAATGAAGTTCAACGAATTGAAGAAATTAAATACACGAATAATAATAATAATTGTCATATCGTAATTGATAGAATAATTACTCAAAACAATGCCCCCTTTTATAACAGACTAGCAGATGCAATTGAAATCGCCATATTTGAGGGTAAAGGTGAATGTGAAATTGAAAATTTAGAGAATTCATTAATTACCAAATTTAATACTAGATTTGAATTAGATGGCATTACATTTTTAGAGCCTACTACAAACCTATTCAGTTTTAATAATCCTTATGGTGCTTGTGTCAAATGCGGAGGTTATGGAGATACAATTGATATTGACAGAGATTTAGTCATTAAAAATAAAGAACTATCAATTTACGATGATGCAATTTTACCATGGAAAGGACAAAAACTTAGTAAATACAAAAAAGATTTAATTAAAAATAGTCATAAATTTAATTTTCCAATTCATAAGGCATTTTATAAACTTACTGAAGAGCAAAAGGAACTTTTGTTTGAAGGGAATGAATATTTTAAAGGAATTAATCAATTCTTTGAAAAAGTTGAGTCTAAATCTTATAAAATTCAAAATAGAGTATTATTATCTAGATACAGAGGAAAGACTACTTGTAATTTATGTAAAGGAAATAGACTTAGAAAAGAAACAGATTATATTAAAATTTCAAATAAATCCATTTCTGAATTAATTAATCTATCTATTATTGAGTTAAAATATTTTTTTGAAAATATAAGTCTGACTAAGCATGATATTAAAGCATCTAGTAGAATCTTAGATGAAATTAGATCACGTTTAAATTATTTAATAAATGTAGGTCTTGATTATTTAACTCTAAATAGAAGATCAAATACTTTATCTGGTGGAGAAAGTCAAAGAATTAATATCGCAACATCTATTGGTAGTAGCTTAGTTGGATCTCTTTATATCTTAGATGAACCAAGTATTGGATTACATCCAAATGATACTTTAAAATTAATTAGAGTATTAAAATCATTAAGAGATTTAGGTAATACTGTAATCGTTGTTGAACATGATCATGATATAATGCGTCAAGCAGATTATCTAATTGACATAGGCCCATTAGCTGGTATAAATGGAGGTAATTTAGTAAATCAAGGAGATTATAAACAGTTTTTAGTTAATGAATCCATAACATCTAAGTATTTGAAAAATAATTTATTAATAAAATTACCAAAACAAAGACGTATATCAAATGATAGAATTAATATTTATGGTGCAAGAGAAAATAATTTAAAAAATATTGATGTATCAATACCATTAAATACATTAACTACAATTACAGGAGTTTCTGGTTCTGGGAAAAGTTCTCTTGTAAAAAATATTTTATACCCAGCTTTACAAAATGAGTTTGGTGTATATGAAAATAAACCAGGAGAGTTTAATAATATAAAAATTGATCAAAATAATCTAAGTTTTACAGAGTTTATAAATCAAAATTCAATAGGAAGATCATCAAGATCAAACCCAGTAACATACATTAAAGCATATGATGACATAAGAACATTATATTCAAATTTAAAACTAAGTAAAAATAGAGGTTATAAAAGTAAGCACTTTTCTTTTAATGTTGATGGTGGAAGATGTGAAAAATGTAAAGGTGAAGGAGAAGTTACCATAGAAATGCAATTTATGGCAGATGTACACCTAAAATGTGATAATTGCCATGGAAAAAGATTTAAAAAGGAAGTGCTTGATGTAAAATATGAGAATAAAAATATTCATGATATCCTTGAAATGACTATACAAGAAGCTATAGATTTTTTTAAAAAAAATAATGAATTAAAAATATTAAAAAAACTTAAACCTCTTGAAGATGTTGGCTTAGGATATGTTAAACTTGGTCAAAGCTCCTCTACCCTCTCTGGAGGTGAAGCGCAAAGAATTAAACTCGCCTTGTTTCTTGGCAAATCAAAAAGTAATAAAAAAGGTATATTTATTTTTGATGAACCTACTACAGGTTTACACACAGATGATATAAAAAAATTAATCAAATCATTAAATGCTTTGATTGATAACGGTAATACAATAATAATTGTCGAGCATAATCTAGAATTAATAAAGTGTTCTGATTATATAATTGATTTAGGACCAACTGGAGGTGATTTAGGAGGATATGTTGTTTCTACGGGAACTCCTGAAGAAATAATTAAATGTAAAAAATCATTAACTGGAAAATTTTTAAAAGAAATTATAACTTAAAATGAGTTTGGCACGCTATTTGTATTGTAATAATCGTTAGTTTAATTTATTAGATAGTTAGTTAAAAACCTTGCAGATTTCTTACCTCTGCAAGGTTTTTTTATTGTAGAGTGATGATAATATTTTGCTTATATCTTCTGATAAATTAAAATAAATCACTACAAAAGAATATACTAACGTAATTAATATAGTTTGAATTATAATATTTAAATATACATTAAAGTTTAGTGAGAAATACACAGAAAATACAAAACAAATCAGAATAAGCAATAAGACTATAAATGAGTTTTTACTAAAAGGATTTAAACTAAATTTACTATAAACTAAATATAATTTGAAAGAATTATATACACAAAAAGCTATACATGATGAAAATGCAGCACCTTCAAGTCCATATATAGGAATTAATAAATAATTTAGATAAATTGTAATAGCAGTTATTAAAAGTCCAAAATAAACAACAACACTATAGTATTTACTATTAAAAATTATACCATCTATACTACCTAAAATAGCATTAAATAATTTAGTAAAAGAAATTAAATATATGACAATTGTCACTTTATTGTAGGATTTTGGAATAAATGAATATATCTCTGATAAATTAATAGTAATTAATAAAAAAACTAAGCCACAAATTATTAATAAATTTAAGCTTGATTTTTTATATAATATATTAAGTTCAATAAATTTATTCTCATTTAATAATTTAGAGCTTAATGGATTAGCAATTTGAAATAATGCCCTTCTTGGAACTGTAATAATAGAGCATATATATATAGCTACAGTATAATAAGCTACTTGAGAAATATCTAAATATTTACCAATCATAAATTTATCAACTTCTAAAATGATATTAGCAACAGCACCAGCAAGGCAAATAACAAAAAGATAGCTGAAAATATCTCTAAATTTTATTGATTTATTAATAGACAACTTGAACATATTTCTTTGCAAAGCATAAATCATCATTATTAAAGCTCTTAAAATAAATACAACTACAACAGCAATAATAAAACCCTGCTCATCTATAAAATTAAAATGAATAAAGAAAATTAATATGAAAATACATATTCTATGAAAAATTTCTTTCAAAAAATTACCAAAAACTGAATCTAGTTTAACTTTAACAAATGAATAAAATACTTCAAAATAAGATAAGCTAGAAGATATTATAATAATAGCCCAAATATTAATTTTATTAATATATTCATTTTCAGGTAAAAGTGAACTAATAAAATTCATCGAAGTCAAACCTATTAGTATAAGAATTAAAATATTTATTAAAGGAATTAATGTCATTAAAGTCATAAATGAATTTACTTCCTTTTTTGAATCAAAAGTTGAATAAAAACGAATAATAGCGTTATGAACTCCTAATGAAATAAAAGGAAGCATGATAGTAGCTGTTGCTATTATAAATGCTAATAAACCATGGTATTCATCTGATAAAAAATAAGTATATAAAAACAAAACATTGAAAGCACCTAATATGAAGCCCAAGTAGGTAAATACAGTGTTCTTAATAGATTGATTTATAATAATACCCATAAGATTATTCTTGAATTATTTTAGATAAACTATTTGATAGTTTCAGCCTACTGTATTTGTCAACATTATAAGGATTTATCTCTAAACTATTGTTATTATAATCTGAGTATAACTTATTAATGTGAGTATAAAGATTTTTATCATCATTATATTTAAAATTTTTTCCAACTTTACATTCTTTAATGATTTTATCAACTTCATTATTATTTGAAATAGATAAAATAGGTCTATTGGAGTTTATATATTCAAATAGTTTACCTGGAATAATATAATTTGATTCAATTTTATCAGTTTGAATTAGTAATAAAATTTGAGATCTTTGTAAAAATTTTATAACATTTTGGTGAGTTGTATGATTAATTATTGAAATATTATTCTTTGGAATGTATTTATAAATTGAATTTAATACATCATTACTTACATTACCTACTAATTGTAAATTAAAATCATTTCTAAATTGACTATTTTCTTTGATAATATTCTTAAGTATTCGCCATAGAATTAAAGGATTTCTATCTGATAATAGAGAGCCGATATGTGAAATAGTAAAATTTTTATCTAAAATTAAACTATTATCATTCTTAAAATCATACCCATTAGTGATGGTGCTAATTTTTACATTAGTTAATTTGGAATATTTATTTTTTAAAGAATCTGAAGTTACAATAATATGATTTGCATCATTCAAAACTTTCTTTTCTAAATTCAAATGCTTTTTTTTATTAAAATTGAGTAATTTTAATCTTTTATGATACCAAATATCTATCCAAGGGTCTCTGAAGTCAGCAATCCATTTAACATTCACATTATCTTTTAATTTATTTCCCAATATGTGCATACTAAAAGGAGGTCCAGTGGTTATAATAGTTTTAATATTTTTATCATTTATATAATTTTTAATTATCTCAAATGATTTCCTCGCCCAAAGTATCTTAGGATCAGGAATAAAAAAATTACCTCTTAAGAATAAAAGAATATCATCAATAAAATTTGAACTACTTTTTGATGGAATTATTCCTTTTCTATATTTGGAAATTATTTTTCCTGGTAAAAATCTTAATAGAAAATCAATATCATAAGATGGTAATTCTGTAACAATAATAGAATCAAAAACTTTAGAAGCGATTGTTTCATCTGTTTGAATATTATGATTAACTTCTGGAGTTATCACATGTATCTCATGTCCAATTTTAGATAAATATTTTGAAAACTGCAACCATCTTTGAACACCTGGATTTGAAATTGGAGGCCAATAGTAAGATATGATTAATACTTTTTTCAAATTATATTTTTTTTCTAAGATATTTAATTAAATAAACAAATAAAGATATTATAAATATTAAAGAAAAAACTAAACTAATCTTAGCGGATTTAATTACCACATCGGGATCAAAATAAAACTCAACAATATTATTTCCCTTAGGCAAGTTTATACCTCTTAGGGCTACGTTAATTCTATCATGTGTTACAAGCTTATCATTTAAATAAGCTTTCCAACCGTTTTTATAATATATCTCAGAAAAAACAACATAGCTTTCATTAGGATTATTAATTTGATATTTCAAATAATTTGATTTATGATTAACCAAATTTATTTTTGATTGTTCTGGGATTATAAACTTCTTAGATTTAAGTTTTGTAGATACCGCCCTTTTTGACAAATTTAATGTATCAAGAGAAATTAGTGCTTCATTTTGTGATTTAACATTAATTAAATCTTCAATAAACCAAGCATTTCCAAGTGCAGAATCACTAATAATTACCTGAGGTATACCTTGCTCGTCATTTTGAATAAAATATTTTGTATTTAACATGTCTAATACAGGTCTATGATATTTATAAACATAAAAATCTAATAATGCATTATAGTTAGATAATTTAGCAGCGTGATAACCTAATATTGAGTTATGAAAATAAGAAGCTTTAGTAGAGTTATTTGTTAAGTCCATAACTCTAAATTTACTTTTATCATTTAGAATTAATTTATCCGCATCATTTAAAGAATATGGATTTAAAACAACTGAACTATCAACAAAATCATTTGAATTCAAATATTTCTTGTTAACAGAAATTAGATCAAAAGAACTAACAAGGATTAATATTAAAATTAGCCTATTTTTTGATAATTTTTTTTTGATGTAATAATATAATAACCCATATAAAAGAACTATGTATAAGAATGATTTATATATTCCATTATTATACATATTAATTCTATCTAATTTTAAAGCATCTATATAGCCTATACCATAAGCATCTTCATAGGTTTTATCATTAAGTCCAGAAAAGCTTAGTAAATATTGAGAAAAATATAGAACCATTAAAACTGATATAAATACAATTAGAGTGGTGTTTAGATTCTTTTTTAAACTATTTTTTAAAGAATTCTTTTTAAGGATTTGGTTTAGTCCTAAAATCGCTAAAACAGGAATACAAAGTTCTAAAATAACTTGAATAGAGCTTACAGCACGAAACTTATCATAAAAAGGGAAATAATTTACAAAAAGATCTGTAAATATTGAGAAATTCTTTCCATATGAAAGCAACAAAGATAAAAGTATGGAGATAATTAACCATTTTTTATGTTTTGTTTTTAATACAAATAAAGACATGACAAATAAAAAAACAACTACTATACCAATATATGCAGGAGCTTCAACAATTGGTTGTTTACCCCAGTATGTAGGACTTGATTTTACGATCTGACGTGCCTGAATTGTGCTAGCCCCAACAGATTTTAAATACTTGTAAGTTTTAGATTTTGTGTCTAATTCTTCAATACTTCCTCCACCAATGATGTTTGGAATAACTAAATTAAAAGTCTCAAATAAACCATAACTAAATTCATTTATGTATTCATAATCTAATCCCTTATGTTCCTTAATTGAGCCATCTACTTTGATTGTAATTTCATTATTCCCTCTTGTGCTTTCTTTAGAATATTCGTATGTACTCATTATAGTACTTGCATTTAATCCAAGTGCTACAAATAAAGAACAAAATAAAATAATTGTTTTTTGGAAATAGTCATTTAATTTTGCTTTTTTATATGAATCAATTAAATATATTAATCCAATAGTTATGACAATAAACATTAAGTAGTATGTCATTTGAAAATGGTTGGCACATATCTCTAGAGCTAAGGCTAAAGTTGATAGAAAAAATCCTAGATAATATTTATTATTATAAACCAATAAGATACCTGAAATTACTAATGGCATATATCCTATTGCATGAGCTTTTGAATTATGACCAGCACCTAAAATAATTATAAGATATGTTGAAAATGCAAAGAACAAAGATCCTAAAAAGGCAATTTTATAATCTACCTTGAGAACAAGTAATAAAATGTAAAAACTTAGTAAATATGTAAATAAATAATCTGCAGGTCTTGGCAGAAATCGAATCAAAAGGTCTAATTCTTTTATATAGTTGTGCGGATATTTAGCTCCCAACAAATAAGTTGGCATTCCTGAAAAAGCACTATCAGTCCAATAAGTTTCAGAATTATTTTCTTCTCTAAAATCAATATGTTCTTTAGCCATCCCTGTATATTGAACAATATCACTTTGGTAAAGCATTTGATCTTCAAGGACTGGATAAAAATAAGATAGAGAGATTAAAATAAATAGAAAAAAAACATATATATGATGAGACTGTTTTTTAATATAAAAAATAAAATTATTCAACTTCTTCATAATCAATATAATCTCCAACATTACTATTAGATGGTTTATTTTTCTTTGGCATTTTATCAATTGAGACTTCGCCAGGTTTTTTAGTAAAAGAAGGTTTTCTAGAGCTCTTTGTGTATTTAGATTTAGCTTTTTTAGTAAGATAAGTAATCATAAACGGAGCAAATAACCTTAATATAAATCTTGACAGGTAA
>Ga0213862_10000148_pt1 | contig 29251 bp, 31 predicted proteins | sample PICome_7_FD_160092 | JGI IMG/M metagenome (GOLD analysis project Ga0213862, IMG submission 160092) | Coastal seawater microbial communities near Pivers Island, North Carolina, United States - PICO266 | ecosystem: Environmental > Aquatic > Marine > Coastal | place: USA: North Carolina... | reverse complement strand
TCTATTTTTGTGTTAGAAACTTCCAGCATTTCGAAGGTAAATCCCTCGATAGAAACACGTTCACCCTCAATTGGTATATCGGCTGTGTGATGCACAATTAGACCTCCTAAGGTCTCGTAGGATTCAGAAACAGGTAGTTCGATATTGTGTTCTATATTGATTTCGTCAATTTCCAAACGTGCAGAAAATGTAAAAGAGCCGTCGTCGTGTTTGAGCGAAACATTGCTCACCGTGTCGTGTTCGTCTTCAATTTCTCCGAACAACTCCTCAACAATGTCTTCTAAGGTTAGCATTCCTGCCGTACCCCCAAATTCGTCCAAAACAACAGCAATGCTTCTTCGCTTCTTAACCAATTGGTTAAAGACATCTTGAATACGCATGGTTTCAGGAATCCATTCCACAGCCTTAATGATGGCATGAAGTGATTTTGGTTTTTTAAACATGTCAAATGCGTGTACATAGCCAATGATGTTATCCATGCTTTGTGCGTAGATTAAAATTTTAGAAAATCCAGTAGATGAAAAAATTTGCAACAAGTCTTTGGGCTTTTCATAACGATCTACAGCAGTCATTTCTGCTCTAGGTACCATTACTTCACGCGCCTTGAGATTGGTGAACGAAAGAGCGTTGTGGAATAATTGTAATTCGGCATCTTGATTTTCATCACTTGTTGTTTCTATCTGTTCTGACACAAAATCGCCCAATTCGACCTTGCTAAAGGCAATGGGGTCTTCTTCCTTTTGCAGTCGGAAAAATCGATGTAACACAGCATCTGAAAATCGCATCACCACCCAGCTTAATGGCTTCATCAATTGGTAGAAAATATAAGCTGGTAAGGCAAATAGGCTTAAAAATCTGTTGGCATAGATTTGAAAAAATACCTTAGGCAAAAACTCGGCTGTGATGAGAATGACAGCCGTTGATATCAGCGTCTGATATAATATAATTTGAAGTGGCAGTGAGCTGTAGTTCTCATAAGCAGGAAACAATTTGTGTACAATAAGCGCTCCAGCATAAATACCGTAAACCACTAAGGCTATGTTGTTGCCAACCAACATGGAAACAATAAAGCGCGAAGGGCTTTTTGTAATGGTCTTTAGAAGGGTGCCAAAACTTTTCTTTTGTGTTTTTTGAATTTCGAGCCTTATTTTGTTTGAAGAAACAAAGGCAATTTCCATTCCTGAAAAAAACGCCGACAACAAAAGACTTGTCACTAAAACGCTTATCTCTAATGTCATATTTATTGTTGGTCCTTACGCTGCTCTAGCTTTTTACGATAACTTCTTCTAATGAAGTACATAAACAACGCAATAGCCGTGATGGCAATATCTATGGTTGTGCGTGCATCTTCTGTTCCGTAATAATTAATGGCGCGAAAAAAAAATAAGCCTCCAAAGACTAAATATATAATTTCGGATATGCGGTAAAACTTTATCATAATTCTTCCTCTTCAACTAATACATTCCCGACAAGAGGGCCTGTGGTTATTTTATCAAATGATCTGCTGGCATCTAAGATATTGGCAGCAATGTCATAATCTTCATTTTTAAAGGTAAAGTATTCTTGTGTAAAAACCCACTCTTTTTTTATATCCCAGTACAGTTGTGAGGTGTTTAAAACAGCACCCTCGGGAGTTGTTACAAAAACGTTTCCGCGAAGGTCCACAATATCAGTCCTTGAATAAATGACACCATAATCTGCCATAACGTGTGTTTCCTTATTGTTTTCGTCATATAAAACAACTTGAACCCCATTGGGAAATTCAGAATAAGGAAAAGGCTGATTGGTATAGTCGATATTCTTTGGAGCGGTCAGAACAGCAATGGTTTTTGCAAACTCGGTATAGACGACACGAATTGTATCTGCCTCGCCAATAGGAAGCGCATCAAACTGACTTATGGTTTTGAGTTGAGCAAAATTGTCTTTACACGACAAATTTACGAGTGCAATAAGAGCCACCACAAGCTTTAGAACGTGAGCTGATCGCTTCATTTACAACTGCGGAACCTTTACACTACTGTTAATCCAACATGAAAAACTTATGGTTTCTCCTGCCCTGCCTTCTGTAAAGATATCTGTCTTACTGGGTGCTCTACCTTCATAGCTTGCTGCTAATTTAAGTGCCGTTTTCTTTAAACCGGAATCTACAGCTGCAGCCTTACGTGCTGTTTTTGCAGCCAACCAATAGACGGCTCGCTTATCAAACTGCGTTGTTCCACAACTGTTGGCGCTAGAAGCATACAAACTTGCAATAAGCATATAGGCTTTGCCCATTGAAGGACGGTTTTTTAAGGCTTTACTGGCGTAGGATCTAGATTTACTCTTTAAACCACTTTTCTTAAACTTTACAGCAATTTTATACAGAATATCTGCTTTTCGGTATTGATCTTGCTCCAACGTCAAGGATTCTTCATAATAAGCCAAGGCAGCTTTGCTATCGCCTGCTTTATCTTTTAAAATACCCAAATAGTAAGCCGAGTTTGATGATGGATTAATCGCGTGTAATGCCTCTACCAATTCCACAAACAATGGATCGTCAGAACATTCTTTGGCATCCATACGACTTGCGGCACGGTTAAGCCAAACGCTATCAGATTTATTAGCATCAAAGTTTTTTCGATAAAGTGGTATAAGATTTTCACAGCTCGATTCCTTAGAAATCATGGCATCAAGGTTTCCAGAGTAGGTCGAAAATGCCAAAGTATTAGTCTCATAAACACGCTTGTTGCGCTGTTCTCTAGATGTCAATGCATCGCCATTCTCAAGCTTCTTTAAAATCACATCTAACTTTTTAGCCAAATTGGTTTGTTCAAATGCAAATTTTTCTGAAACCTCCTCGTATTTTTCAAAAAGGACTTCTGCGGTCTTTGTACCCTCTTTGTAAAGTTGATAGGCTGTTTTGAAGTATGTATACAAACGCTTTGGGCTTGTAAAGCTTTTGGGGTCTTGCGTAAAAGCTTGATCAAATATTTCGTAAGCTTCACGCATAGTGCCTAGGTTGTTGTCCAACATGGCCTGTGCCTTTGATGAAAGAATTTTACCTACTTCACTGACACCCCTTTTGGTATTAGGAAAATACTTTAACCAATCATCGTATAATGACATCAACGAGGCCTGTAGTGTGGCCTTGTCATCTGTTGCATTTTTGATTTTGTGATTAAGTATGCGCTCGCCATACTTGAATGTGGCCACGTTTAGTTCTGGGCAATTGTTACGTACCTCAAGCCAAGGTTGGTAGGCAGAGTCGTAATTTTTGACCTTTGCAAACTCAGCAAAAATAGACAAGTTTGCAGTGCATGAACTTTTATCAAACTGAGCAATCCCAATAAGACCGCTCATAATAATTATAAGAAGAAATCTATTTTTCATATCAGTTATTAATCATATTTACGTTTTATAAACCAAATATCGCTCAACGAAAAGCCAAGCATGATATTAGCATAATTCTCTTTAATTAACCCGCCATCTAGGGTGCCTAGTTGTCCGAGCTCCACTCCAATGTTTATCGTTGATAAACCGCCTACTGGTAAACCAAGTCCAAAGGTTATGCCAAAATCTTCAATGGGTTGGTTGTTTAGAACAATACCCGTTTCTTCAAAACGAGCCCCTACCCTGTAAGTAACCCTGCTTAAATAACTTGTGAACGAATCATATTTTGGGATATAAAACCCCCCAACAGATACTCTAGAGGATGCTTCATAGTTGACGTTGACATTCGTTTCCAATGGATTTGTTATTCCTTTTGACGTGTTAAATAAGTTGACTCCAACAAACCATTTATGTGCAACTCCAAAACCTGCTCCTAAATTGATTTCAGATGAAAACTTGTTTGATGTATTGGCCAAACTACCAAGTTCTATCGTTTCTTGTGAGCTTAAACCGCCACTTGATGAAAGGGAAGATATCGCTCGTGTATTTGTGCTTTCCAATGCGCTTTGCGGAGTATAAGTCGCTGAAAGCTGTAGAATGTATTTTGATTTGAAACGCTGGTCATAATGCACTCCAAAGACATAAGCAAGACCGCTTAATTCTGAACGAGAAAAAATGCGCGTGTCTAATTCTACTCCTGAAATATTTTGGGTGAATACTTTCTCGGTGAAACCAAAATTATAATTTGCCATAATGCCCAGGCTCAACCCTTTGATAGGAGAAACTGCAAATCCCAAAAAAGTTGTGTTAACACCACCAAAACCCTGATATAAAGTAGTAGTGTCCAAGTCATCTAACAAACTTTTTACATTTACCCTGTAGCCCAAGTTTGTTTTTGGTTTTAAACCAAAACTGAATGCAAAATGCTTTGTTGGCACACTCAATGAAAGGTAATTAAGTGATGCAGTGGAAGTGTATGCAGTTCCGTTATTGGATGTTTGTTCAACAGCATTATAGCGTGCGCCTACACGGTATTGAACGTAATTTAATTTTTTCAGCGTAGCTGGGTTGTCCAAACTGAAATGTGTGCTATCTGCATAGACCGTAACGCCACCTATCATATTATTCTCTGCTAGGTTAGCATTAGCAGGTTGTCCGAAACCATAGTATGAATAAGGAGATAAGGTTGCATTTTGACCATAGGAAAAGGCTGCAAAAGCAACAACAAAAAAACTCAAAAGTCTATTTTTCATGAAATGTATTGAACATCAGTAGGTTTTGAAGACCGATTAATATTAATTCAGCGTCAGCAAATATGGTGTATTTTATATTTTTAATCAAAAAATTGGCGTCTCCGCCTGTTAAAATTATGGTAAAATCACCAAAATTTTGGGTAAATGCTTCGATATGAGCTTGAATCTCAGAAACAATCCCGGCTTCAACCCCCAAAGACATGCTTGATGATGTGGATGTTCCTACTGCAGGCACCTCATCTGTTGGATTAAGCAAAGGGAGGTTTGCTGTAAATACATGCATGGCGTTATAGCGCATGGCCCTACCTGGGGAAATAGCTCCTCCGAGATGGTGTGCCTTAGCATCGATATAATCATAGGTAATACAGCTTCCCGCATCTATTACAAGAACAGCTGTTTTAGGATGTGTGACCAAAACACCAGCTAATGCAGCCCTACGATCAATCCCCAAGGTGTTGATGTCGTCATAGGCAGTTGTAAAAGGGTATTTTGTGGTATTATCAATAAAAGCTACGTCACATGACTGGGGCAACAGGGAAAGTGTTTGTTTTGTTGATGCGCCAACTGTGCCTGCCAAAACCGTTGTAAATGGCGCTTTTTTATGAAAAGAAGTCCATTCTTCCTTAGACCAATCTGAGCACAAACCGCTGTATTTCAGTACATTTTCCTCAAAGTAACCGTATTTAGTATGAGTATTACCTATGTCCAATACCAAGTGCTGATTCTTGCTCATGGAGTAAAAGTAGAAGTTTTTTTCCAAGCAGCTTGTCAATTCTTGGAAAGCAAGTATATTTGCGACTGCAATTTGCAGGGTACCTTAGCTCAGTTGGTAGAGCAAAGGACTGAAAATCCTTGTGTCCCTGGTTCGATTCCTGGAGGTACCACTAGACCTTAACTATTTGTTATTCAATTAGTTAGGGTCTTTTAATTTTAAGGATTTTTAATCTTTTTCGGTAATCGAACCAGTACCTTAATATATTGTATATCAAGTAATTAAATATTTTTATGTGGTACACACTTTTATAACCTTAAAATTCATCTTTTTTTCTGTATAGTTTTTGTAGTGTACAATTACCATTCTTTATGAATTTTATTTCTTTTATTTGATAATAATGAAAATTGAATATTTTAAAAACAAGATTTTATATTGTTTATTAGTAACAACATTGTTTGGTTACTGTCAAACCAACTACGTTACACCAACAACAGCAGATAAATCTGATTGGGGTGGTTACATGACCTGGTATGGAGAAGGCGGTAATGGAGATAACTGGGGTGTTAATGATTTAAAATCTACAATAACTAATAATTCTATTACACTACAACCCAATTTTAGCATTTATGCAAATGAACTCAACAATAGCTATTGGTTTGATGAAAATGGTGATTGTAACTTTGATAGTCTTGAGGCAAGTACTTTTGTGACTGATAATTCGTTACAAGGGAGTGATTTAGTTTTTAATGGCTATATATCATCTTTTACTATTTCAGATGAATATTCTGTCAAAGCTTTTATCAAGGTTTTTGATCAAGATTGGAATACTCTTTATGAAAATCTTATAGAAATTTCAAATACAGGAAGTTTTTCTCTTGAGGCTCTAGCTTCAGATATGAGTTTAGGTCCTAATGTACAGTATGGGTTTATAGTTAGAGGTCCTGCTGGTAATCCAAATGAAGAAAACACATTAGGTGCCGTTGTTGCGATCGACGCACCAGATCAATCAGAACTAAATTCAGTAACACCTTTTTCTGCTAACGTTAGTGATTGGGCTGGGTACATGACATGGCTTGGCGAAGGGGGTAATGGAGATAACTGGGGGGTAAATGATTTAAAGTCAACTATTACAAGCGGTTCTATAACATTACAACCAAACTTTAGCATATACACAAATGAACTCAACAATAGCTATTGGTTTGATCAAAATGGTGTTTGTAACTTTGAAAGTTTAGAAGCGAGTACTTTTATAACTGATAATTCTTTAATTGGGAAAAATTTAGTGTTCAGTGGTAATGTAGAATCCTTCACTATTGATAATCAATATTATGTTGAGTCATTTGTCAAAGTTTTTAATTTAACATGGGATGTTGTTTACAGCAAAGCAATTGAGCTTACAGAAACAGGAACTTTTTCTATAGAAGTGTCTTCAAGTGATTTAAATCTTGGTTCTAACATTCAATATGGCTTTTTAGTACGTGGCCCTGCTGCCAATCCCCAGAATGAAGATAATTTAGGAAAGGTTGTAATCGCTGAACCTACGGCTTCAATAGAGGCTGAAAATAAAGCTCCAATATTATTTTACCCTAACCCTGCTAAAAATATTATCAGATTAAACAAGAGTGCTGAACAAATTAAAATTTATTCTCCATCGGGTTATATTGTAAAATCAGTTAAGGATACAAAGGCTATAGATGTCACACATATTAGTAAAGGGCTATATTTATTGGAAATTTATTTTAGAGGTAACAAGTTTATCAACAAAATTATTATTAATTAGAATTTAATAAGGTAAATTATAGTGCTGTAGACAAAAGTCTATGAGATTTGTTTGAACAAGTTTAAAAATAGCTTCTACTATATAGTTGAGTCTCTTTTAACAAGCTCTATTTCGACAGTGAGTTTCTTATAAGCTACCGGCATATTACTCATTGAGTAAAATACTTCAAAAAAGGAATCTCCTTTAGTCACTGTTAATAATAAATCATACCCTTCACGGTTGCTCTATCTGCTCCATATAGTTCCATTAAATCCTTTTTACTCAATCTTCTTTCCATATACCTTTATCTCCTCTTTCTCCAATAGTTCTTTAAACGTCTTTCTATAAGTTTCTCTGTCTCCTGATATTCTGTACTTATCTATAGTACCCTAGAGGTACTTAATTTAGTGCCCAAGTGAGCTATTATATATTATAAATAACTGTATATCAATACGTAATAACATGGTATTGGTACTGGAGGTACCACAAAAATTTGGAATCAATCAATTAGTAAAAAATACCTTAATAGAAAATAATCTTTTATGATTAAAGTTGGACTAATTGGAGGAATCGGACCTGAATCAACAATCAAGTATTATCAACTGGTTATTAAGAAATTTCGTGAAGTCACAGATAGTGTAGAATACCCAGAGTTATGTATTGTAAGTGTAGACATGGATAGGATGTTGAATTACATCTCTGAAAATGATAAAAAAGGTTTCATTGATTTTATGAGAAAAAGAATTGATATTCTAATAAAATCTGGAGTTTCAAAAGTCTTCATTTGTTCAAATACCCCACATGTATATTTTGACGAATTACAAAGTCAGGTAAAGATTGAAATGATATCAATAGTGGATGAAACATTGAATCATATTTCAACATTAGGTCTCAAGAAATGTGGTTTATTAGGTACAAAATTCACTATGTCTAAAGGATTTTATTCATCAAAAGGAATGAGTAAGGGTATTGAAATAATTATTCCAAACGAAACCGAACAAGATTTAATTCATAGTATTTACATGAATGAATTAGTTATTAATATCAATAATCAGGATTCTAAAATTAAATTGATAAAAATCATTAGTCGATTGATTAAAGATGAAGGAATTGAGGGATTAATTTTGGGAGGTACTGAACTTTCTTTAATGTTTGACCAATCTGATTTTGATACTATTAAGATTTTAGACACTTGTCTTATACATGTAGATTCTATTATTGATGAATTAGTTTAAGAGATAAATAATAAAAGACCCTATCATTTCCATAGGGAGAAAAAACTAACCTCGATTTAAAAACCACTCCGATAAGGGGTTAAGGGAAAAGTGTTTCTTCAGTTACAAGAAACCTCGCTTAGGCGGGGGATTATTTTTTTTATGCTTTTACTAGTGAAAGGACTACAGCATCTTTAACTGCTGTACTTCAGTCTGAGATAAATGACGCCAGTGTCCACGAGGTAAATCTTTCTTTGTAAGTCCGGCAAATAACACACGGTCTAAGGTAATCACTTCATAGCCTAGGGATTCAAAAATGCGTCTTACTATTCTATTACGCCCCGAATGGAGAGCAATGCCTACCTCTCGTTTTGAGGCTCCTTGTACATAACTCACTTCATCGGCTTTAATGCTGCCATCATCAAGTTTAATACCCGCTTTGATGCTTTGCAAATGTTGACCGCTGACATTTTTGTCCAGTACAACATGATAGAGTTTTTTTACTCCTGTACTGGGATGTGTTAGTTTTTTAGCCAAATCGCCATCATTGGTAAACAACAAAAGCCCTGTGGTGGGGCGGTCTAACCTGCCCACAGGAACTATGCGTGCTTTGGTTGCATTTGCAACCAAATCCATTACCGTCTTTCGGCCTTTTTCATCACGTGTGGTGGTAATAAACCCTTTTGGCTTGTTGAGCAACACATAGGTAGGTTTTTCGGCCTGTAATCGCTGCCCGTCAAACTGGACCTCATCCGTTGGCTTTACCTTATAGCCCATTTCGGTCATGACCTTGTTGTTCACTTTTACAGAGCCTATCTTGATATGCATATCCGCTTCACGGCGTGAACAAATACCCGCATGGGCGATAAACTTATTCAATCGAATCCCCTCACTGGGTTTTTGTGTTTTTTTCTTATTCATGGCCATGGTTATGCAATGCAAAAGTAAGAAGCTTAAACGTTAAGCCGTAGTAAAGGCAGACTTATTATGCCAAATAAAATTATAAGCCGTGTCAATTGGAGCAATAATCCCATATGACGGCTGCTAGAAAGTCGCCACAACAACGTCAGTAAAAGCAGCAACAAGACAAAAGCAGATACAAAATAATAAATCATGGCGTGAAGCGAGAAAAAGGTTTGCAGTAACACGATCACCATCAGCGCACATACAATTAAGGTAGTAATGAGTTTTTTGGTTTTTTTTTCGCCCCATACCACAGGAAAGGTTTGGTAGTTCTGCGCCAAATCCCCTTTCAGATTATACAAGTCCTTCACAAATTCACGAATACTCACAAGGGTATATAAATAAGCTGCATGTGTAAAAATTTCAAGGGAAAAATTATTGTAGTAAACCGTTATAGCGAAGAAAGGCAATATGGTCAACAAGGTGCTGGTAAGGGTACCAAACCACAAGTCGCGTTTTAGTAGTGATGAATACACAAACATAGCTACCATATAGCACGTAAAAAAAAGCACTGCACGAAACGACACATAGCTGGCTGTCAAAAGAGCCATCACCGAGCAGATAAAGTACATGGCTAATTTGGCTTTGGCAGAAACATGACGCTCTAGTATGGTTTTTTGAGGTCGGTTAATAAGATCCTTCTCTTCATCAAAAAAAGCATTGAAAATATACCCACCAGAAACACTAAAGCCTGTGGCTAGAACAATCAGCCATAACTCAACATTCTTTAAAGTAGGAGTAATGTCTAGTTTAGAAAAAATAAACACTGCGGTGAGTACTTGGGCTAACATTAGGACACACACATTGACAACCCTTACCAAAGAGAATAGACCAATTGCCTGTAAAAACAATTGCTTTGATGAAGATGGGGCACGCATCTTAAAATGTGTAAACGACCTCCAATTGATGGTCTGCAAGTAAGCTTTTTGCCTTGGTCAGGTCTTGGGTGAAACCAAGGATATAACCGCCGCCACCAGAGCCGCAGAGTTTTAGGTAATATGCATTGGTTTCAATCCCTTTTTTCCAAACGTTTTGAAAACGCTTTGGAATCATGGGGCTAAAGTGTTCCAACACAACAGAAGATAGTTTTTTCACATCCGAGAATAAATCTGAAATATTACCACTTAAAAAGTGCTCAATACAACGATCAGAAATAGCTATAAATTCTTCTTTCATCATTTTTCGAAAGGCAGGAGCCTCAAGATTATCTAAGAAAATGGAAACCAAAGGGGCGGTCTCACTAGTCATCCCACTGTCCAGTAGAAAAACAGCTGCTTTTCCCTTTTGTGATTGAGATGGAATGCCTGTTGGCTCAATTTCTGATTTAGAATGAATGAGAATAGGCAAGCTCAAAAAGCTATTGAGTGGGTCTAAACCCGATGATTTCCCGTGAAAGAAAGACTCCATTTCGGAGAAAATACTTTTTAGCTTGGTGAGTTTTTGACGCGTAAGGTTCTCTAGTACGGTAATTTTTTCAAAAGCATAGCGGTCGTAGATAGCTGCTACTAGCGCACCACTACTCCCTACGCCATATCCTTGTGGAATACTACTGTCAAAATACATCCCTTTGTTCAAATCGGTTGCTAAGCGTTTGTGGTCGAAAGTTACCAATGCGGTATCTAAACTTGTTAGATATTCGGCAAATGCTTTTAGTTTGGCGTTGGAGGATACTGCAGCTTCTGAAGTATGGTTATCCATACGCAAAGCCCCCTTGTAGTAATTATAAGGAATAGACAATGCCTTGGCATTTTTTATGATGCCATATTCGCCAAAGAGTAAAATTTTTGCGTAAAATAACGGTCCCTTCATTATAACAAATCTAGCACTTTTTTATTCCCATACCAACCACATCATGTACACATTGGCGATTTTGACAAAATTGCAGCAAATCAGAAGCTATAAATGCTTTAACACTATCCGTCACATTACTTGGATAAAGCAAGTGAACATTGGCGCCTGCATCCAGTGTAAAGCAAAGGGGAATTTCTGTTTCAGCCCTGAACTTCCAGACAGCATTGATGATGTGTAAGGTGTTGGGTTGCATCAAAATAAAATAGGGATTTGAAGTCATCATCATGGCGTGCAAATCCAAAGCTTCTTTTTCTACTATGGGTATAAAATCATCTAGGTTTCCGCTTTTAAGCACAGGCAGGAAAGCTGTTATTTGTGCATTGGCTTGTGCAAATCGCTGGGAGGCATAAGGGTGATTGTGCATTAGCTTGTGCCCTAAAGTGCTACTCACTTGCTTTTGTCCTTTATCTACTAGTAAAATTGTGTCGCAATAGGTTGTAAAGATTGGGTGGATATCGTCCACAGTAACTGCTGTTAAATCTGAAGAAGTTTCCAATGATGGGTGCGTACCCCAAGCCATCATTGGCCCCTGAACACTTCGGCAGGCACTCCCAGAACCAAGACGTGCCAAAAATGATATTTTTTCAAACTTTAGCTTTTCATCAATGGGTGACAATTGAGACTCAAAATCTACCAAACAAGCGGCCAGTGCGGCTAAAGACGAAGCAGAAGAAGCTATGCCGCTGCTGTGTGGAAATGTGTTGTGAGAGCTTATGGCGACATCATAATGCAACAAAAAAGGCTGATAGGCTACAATGTGATCAAAAAAGGCTTCGAGTTTTGGTCGAAAGCTCGGCTTCTCTTTACCCTCAAAAAGAATGCTAAAAGATACTTTTTTGGCAGAGGAGCTTAGAGGCGTAAAGTTGACTTCGGTTTGGGTCTGGGCACCGGATAAGGTAAAACTTAAAGATGCATTTTTAGGTAATTGCGGGGCGGTTTTACCCCAGTATTTTACGAGAGCTATATTGCTGGGTGCTTGCCATTTGGTGTGATAAGCAACTTGATGAGGTTGGGCATTACTAGAAATAAAGCGCTGTTCCATGCGTCACAAATATACATGGTTAAAAACTGTTGTAAGAACTAAAACATATCTTAATTTAAATATTATACATTTGAAAACACTTAACCTAAATCGAATATTATGTTTTCTGGATCCATTATCTGTTCATACTTTGCTGCTTTGCTGTTTTTTTATTTTATATCCCCTTTATTTTATTTGGAAGCAGATGAATGCTTAAAGAAATACATAGACCCAAGTAAAAATATAAACAGAAAGCCTCCATATCTGGGGCTTTTTTTTAGACTTAATCTACGCTTACCACTTGATCAATCTCAGGGGCGTATTTTTTTACAGTCAATTCAACTCCTTGTTTTAGTGTCATCTGATTTACAGAACAACCCACACAGGCACCCAAAAGTTGGACTTTAACCGTATTATTTTCAATACCTACAAGTTCAATATCCCCGCCATCGGATTTTAAGAATGGTCGGATTTCTTCAAGAGCTTGTTCAATACGTTTGTTTAAATCTGACATAGCCTATTTTTTTGTTACAGCAGCACAACCTGCCATAGTGGTTATTTTGATCGCCTCGGTAGGCGGTAGTTGTTCGTTACGCAGCACTAGTTCTGATACAACAGCCCGTGTGACTTCGTTAAAGGCAGCTGCAACAACTGTTTGTTCTTGCATGGCCGCAGGACGCCCAACGTCTCCTGCTTCACGAATGATTTGTACAAGTGGCAATTCTCCTAAAAAAGGAATTTTTAAATCTTCTGCCAAATACTTTGCCCCTGATTTGCCAAAAATATAATATTTATTGTCAGGCAATTCCTCGGGGGTAAAATAGGCCATATTCTCAACAATTCCCAGCACCGGAACTTGAATGTTTTTTTGTTGGAACATGGCAACGCCTTTCTTGGCATCGGCAAGTGCCACAGCCTGCGGAGTACTGACAACTACTGATCCTGTAATGGGTAAAGACTGCATAATACTCAAATGAATATCACCTGTTCCTGGTGGCAGGTCAATCAATAAAAAATCCAACTCCCCCCACGCAGCATCAAAAATCATTTGATTAAGTGCCTTTGCAGCCATAGGACCACGCCAAATAACCGCTTGGTCTGGTTTGGTGAAAAATCCAATAGACAACAGCTTTACTCCAAAGTTCTCAACAGGCACCATTTTAGAAACGCCATCGATGTTTTTTGCCAATGGGCGTTCATTAGACACATCGAACATAATAGGCATAGATGGCCCGTAAATATCCGCATCTAGCACACCCACTTTGAACCCCATATTAGAAAGAGAAACCGCCAGATTAGCCGTTACCGTAGATTTACCTACACCGCCTTTTCCAGAAGCAACCGCAATAATATGTTGAATACCCCCAATAGGTTTTCCCTTAATCAAATTGGCGTTCTTTTTTTCAGTTGCCTTCACGAAAATATTCACCTTTACCTTGGCCTTTTCATGAACCTGATCATGAATGGCTTTCATGATCGAAACTTCCGCTTTCTTTTTAGCCTGTAATGCAGGGTTGTCCGTCTCTACATCAACCACCACTTCATCACCAAAAATATTGATGTTTGTAACCGCATTGGCTTCCATTAGGTTTTTACCTGCACCAGGCAAACTAATACTGGATAATGCTTGTTCAATTGCAGGGCGTGTAATTTTCATTCAGTCTAAATAAGTTTACAAATATAACATATCGTGTGAAGACTAGGGCTATGTGTTTGGGTTCCAAAAAACAACATCGAAATTTTGGATTTGATCTTTGACAATTCGATGGCCCTCTTCCTCTAACAATTGCTGCATGGTATTGATACCGCCAAAATGATGTTTGCCAGTAAGGGTTCCTATGCGATTCACCACGCGATGCGCGGGAACATCGGGTTTGGCATGAGCAGCATTCATGGCGTAACCAACCGTTCGCGCGCTTTTGGCAGCACCTAAATATTTTGCGATGGTTCCATAGGTAGTTACCTTGCCATAAGGAATTTGCCGTACTACTTCATAAACGCGTTCAAAAAAGTCATTTTGTTGCTGCATCAGTAGGAAAGGAGAATTTTAGGTAGGTAATAGGAGTGCCCTTAGCACGATACTGTTGCTCGTAAAAGGTTTGAATGCCAATAACATCTGCTGGGGCATGCACATATTGATAGATGTCATGATGTGCCATTAGTGGTTTTATGTCCCATCCGTCTAAAACACCTAGCGTATAGCCATGTAAAAAAGCAGCATCTGTTTTGAGATGCACAACACCTTCAGGCTGCAGTACTTTTTGATAGCTACGTAAAAACGTTGGATTGGTCAATCGGTGGTGTTTGCGCCTAAACTTGTACTGTGGATCCGGAAAAGTAATCCAAATCTCAGCTACTTCTCCTTGTGCAAAAACCGCTTCAATAAGTTCGATTTGCGTGCGCACAAATGCTACATTTTCAAGTCCTTCTCCAAGGGCTGTTTTGGCGCCTCGCCAAAAGCGCGCGCCCTTAATATCAATACCAATATAATTTTGTTTGGGATTTTTTCTTGCCAAGCCTACGGCATACTCCCCCTTACCACAACCCAACTCAACTACAATAGGGTTGTCATTTTTAAAAAAAGCAGCCCAACTCCCCTTATGTTGAAAAGTGCCTTCAAGCAGTTCTGCTCGGTTAGGCTGAATCACATTTTCAAATGATTCGTTTTCTTTAAATCGCTTTAATTTATTTTTACTTCCCACAATGTTATTTTAGGCTGCATCTGTCAGACTACCTTTTTCTAAAGTAAATGAAAACTCGGAGCCAATTTCTGATTGGCTTTCGACAAAAATCTGTTCTCTATGCGCTTCAATGATGTGCTTAACAATGGCCAAGCCCAAGCCAGACCCACCCCTACGGCGATTACCACTTTTATCTACTCGATAAAAACGTTCAAACAAACGAGGTAAATGCTCTTGCTCAATGCCTTCCCCATTGTCGCGCACACGAACCATTATTTTATCATCAGCTACAGACTGTACGCTTACTTCGGTCGTACCTTTCTTTTTCCCGTACTTAATTGAGTTCATTACAAGATTTGTTAAAACCTGTTGTACACGCTCTCTGTCGGCATATACCCCAATAGCTGAAGTATATTTATGATCAAACTCAAGGCTTATGCTGGATTTAACCGCTTGCATTTCTAATAATTCAAATACACTTTGAATTACTTCGAGTACATCAAAATTTTCTAATTCTAACTGGGTGTCCCCTTTTTCTAGTTTGGTAAGCAAGTCTAAATCTTTGACAATGTATGTAAGCCGTTCTACTCCTTTATTTGCCCGCGCCAAATACTTTTCATTAACCGCCGTATCTTTATATGCTCCGTCCAAAAGGGTGAGTATGTACCCTTGGACCGTAAAGAGAGGTGTTTTGAGTTCATGGGCAATATTCCCTAAAAATTCACGTCGAAAAGAAGCTTGATCTTTTAGGCTGTTCAATTCAACGCTACGCTTTGATGCCAATTCTTTGACGCTTTCTAGTAAGGAGTCCATATTGTGGGCAGTGAGAATATCGTGTATTTCGCCTCTAAACTCAGGTTCTAGGTCTTGATACAATTGTTTAATTCCTTTATATATGAATTTTTCAATCCTGTAATTAAGAACAAAAAATACGGACATAAAAATGATAAGACCACAGCCTATAAGCACTAGTGTTTTGTCTATACTAAAAAGGATTGTATCAGTAAAAGCATAGGCAAAACCCACGGTTAGCAACAGGACAATATCCGTTATTAATAACGATGTAATAAGTGAAAATCGATAAGACTTTATCGGTCTCTTGGCCATATTAATTCACATATTTATACCCAACGCCTTTGACTGTTTTGAAGTGTTTATCTCCTATTTTTTCTCGTAACTTACGAATATGTACATCAATGGTTCTGCCCCCAACAATTACTTCATTCCCCCATACCCTATCTAAAATTTCTCCACGTTCAAATACTTTTTGTGGTTTAGATGCCAGCAAGGACAATAATTCAAACTCTTTTCGAGGCAAATTGAGTTCTAAGCCTTTATAGTATACCAAGTATTCTTCTCTATTAACCACCAAATCTCCAACTTCAAAAGAGCTTTTTGAACTTGGGCCTTTGAATCGGCGTAGGATTGCTTTGATTTTGCTTAAAAGTACTTTTGGCTTAATCGGTTTTGTTATATAATCATCTGCCCCTGCCTCAAGACCAGCTACTTGGGAATAATCTTCACTTCGCGCTGTTAAAAAAACAATGACTACTTCAGAGAGACTCGTGTTTTTACGAAGTTGTTCACAGGCTTCAATACCATCCATTTCGGGCATCATCACATCTAATAAAATCAAATGAGGCTTCCACTTATTGGCTTTTTCTAAGGCCTCCAAGCCATTCTTTGCCCTTTTAACTTGATACCCTTCCCCAGAAATATTGTAATCAAGTATTTCTAAAATATCTGGCTCGTCATCAACAAGCAAAATACGCGTATCCTTTTTTTTCATGCGATAATTTTTCAACCAAATATAAAAAATTATAGTGCTCCAATTAGTAACGGATTTAAAAAATCATCAATACATTTGACTATTATGAATCTGTTTGAAAAAGAGGCATTGTCCTTATTCACATACCAGTTTGAGCACAACCCAGTATATCGTTCCTTCTGTGACTTGACCAATGTAAATCCTGCAGATGTGAAAAGCGCGCTTCAGATTCCCTTTTTGCCCATTACTTTTTTTAAAACACACCGTGTAAGCTGTAAAAAAGAAGATGCATTTGTATTTGAAAGCTCGGGTACAGGAGGTGTTTCAAGCAAACACCACGTAGCATCATTGTCACAATATGAAGCTAGTTTTCGAAAAGGATTTGCCCAATTTTATGGTCAACCAGAAGAATACCATATTTTGGCACTACTTCCAGGCTATATTGAAAGACCCAATGCCTCGCTATTGTATATGTGTCGTGATTTAATCAGTAAGGCAAAACTAGAGTTCAGTGGATTCTACCTCAATCAATTTGAAGCACTACACAAGGCTTTGAAAACCTTAGATAAGTTACAAAAACCAACTATTTTAATTGGAGTAAGCTTTGCGTTACTGGATTTTTGCGAAAAGTATCGCATGCAACTACAACATACGACCATCATGGAGACAGGGGGTATGAAAGGAAGAAGAAAAGAGCTCGTAAGAGAGGAGTTGCACCAATTGCTCAAAAAAGGCTTTGGGGTTTCAGAAATTCACAGCGAATATGGCATGACTGAAATGCTTTCGCAAGCCTACTCGAAAGGAAAAGGGTTGTTCCACCCGTCAAAAAGTATGCGTGTATTGATACGGGACATACACGAGCCAAACAAAGTATCCAATACAGGATCGGGTGGCATTAATATTATTGACTTATCCAACAAAGATTCTTGTGCCTTTATGGCCACACAAGACCTTGGAAAATGTCATGCGGATGGCACTTTTGAAGTTTTGGGCAGATATGATGCTTCTGATATTAGAGGCTGCTCGCTTATGACGGCTTAACAACAAGGAGAAAATAGTTTTTCTTACCGCGTTGTAATAATACATAATTCCCGCAAATAAGGTCAGCAGCAGTGATATGCTTTGTCTCAGTAACCTTTCCTTTGTTGACGGAAATGGAATTTTCTTTCAGTGCCCTTCGAGCTTCTCCGTTGGACTTTAAAAAGCCTGTTTCTCCTGCTAATGCATCTGTTATTGAAAGCCCATCGGCTGCTAATTTTTCAGCTGTTACTTCAGCTTGAGGAACGCCTTCAAAAATATCCAATAGTGTTTGGGCGTCTAATGTTTTAAGTGAGTCTGTCGTGGCCTTACCAAATAAAAGTTGAGCCGCTTGCTCCACCCGTACTACATCTTCAGCAGAATGAACCATAGTAGTAACCTCTTGAGCCAGTTTTCGCTGGAGCAGTCGTTGGTGAGGGGCATCACGATGCGCAGCAATTAAAGAGTCAATTTCATCTTTGTTAAGAAAAGTAAAAATCTTGATGTATTTTTCAGCATCTGCATCAGAAGCATTGAGCCAATATTGATAAAACTTATAAGGCGATGTTTTTTCAGGATCTAGCCACACATTACCTCCTTCAGTTTTTCCAAATTTACTGCCATCCGATTTGGTAATCAGCGGGCAGGTAAGGGCATATGCTTTACCAGAAAGCTTGCGTCTAATAAGTTCGGTTCCCGTCGTAATATTTCCCCATTGATCGCTACCACCCATTTGGAGTAAGCAGTTGTGGTGTTTGTATAAGTGAAGAAAATCATAGCCCTGAATAAGCTGATACGTAAACTCTGTAAAAGACATTCCTTCTTTGGCATCTGCCCCAAGGCGCTTTTTAACAGAGTCTTTTGCCATCATATAATTTACCGTCAGGTGCTTGCCAATATCACGGGCAAAATCAATAAGTTTAAAAGAAGCCATCCAATCCAGGTTATTAACAATTACGGCGCCATTTGGCTTGTTGCTGTCAAAATCTAAAAATTTTGATAGCTGTTTTTCAATACCGTTGCAGTTTTGCTCAAGCGTTTTATTATCCAATAAGTTCCGTTCAGCAGATTTTCCGGATGGATCTCCAATCATACCCGTTGCGCCACCCACAAGTGCATATGGTTTATGGCCATAACGTTGAAAATGCATCAAAATTATGATCTGAACCAAGCTGCCAATATGAAGCGAGTCTGCCGTTGGGTCAAATCCAATGTATCCAGATGTCATTCCCTTAGCTAGGGTTGCATCGGATTCTGGCATGATGTCGTGCACCATTCCGCGCCATGTAAGTTCTTCTACAAATGATGCCATGTACTAATTTTTAGCAAATATAAACCTATGTTAACGAACCCAAAAGACAGGGCCTAATATTTATTGTCAAGTAAGGGCTGAGGGGGGGCAACTGAGTCCTGTTCTTGCATTGTTTTTAACCGGGATTCAACCTCCTCAAAAATGCGTGTGTATCGCTTCGACTTTGAGGCGTAATAGGTGTTGTTCTTTATAAAAGTAAGGCTGTCTATTCCGTGAAACTTATACAAAGAATCTAAGGGAACATAATATCCTTCAGTAAAATTATTAGCCGCATTAATCAATGCCAAGTCAATGTGAAAATTAATGAGTTGCTCTTCACTCATTAGAGGGTCGGGTTTGGCAATCCTATCTTGCGCACAAGCGGTCAAGAATAGAGCAATACCATATATATAAAAAATTCTCATCTCGAAAAGCTTAAAGGTTTTGCGTGATTGGCTTCTTTTATATTTCCATGCGCATACATTAGCGTCCCATTAAGAAATGTATGAGTTACAGCACCTCGTAATGTTGTTCCCTCTAAAGGAGACCAACCACATTTGTATAAAAGATTATCGCGCGTTATGGTTAGTGCTTGATTTAAATCGACAAGAACCAAGTCAGCATAGTAACCTGTTTTTATGTAGCCGCGTTCTTTAATAGAAAATAAAATGGCCGGGTTATGACACATCTTTTCTACTACTTTCTCGAGAGTGATTTTACCTTGGTTTACACATTCTAGCATTACAGCCAACGCATGCTGTACCATTGGTCCTCCAGATGGTGCTTTTGTGTAAACTTGATCTTTTTCTTCCAAGGTATGTGGCGCGTGATCGGTAGCAATAATGTCTATGCGATCATCGTTGAGTGCCTCCCAAAGTCCTGTTCTATCTGCTGCAGTTTTAACAGCGGGGTTCCATTTGATATGGGTGCCTTTTTGAGCATAATCTTCATCAGAAAACCACAAATGATGAATACACACTTCAGAAGTAATTTGTTTTTTAGCTAAGGGCACATCGTTTTGGAATAATGCCGTTTCTCTTGCTGTTGACAAATGGAATACATGTAGCCTAGCCCCTGTCTCTTTTGCCAATGCTATGGCTTTAGAAGAAGATAAATAACAAGCCTCGGCAGAGCGAATGTCTGGATGGTGTTCAATGGGAATATCATCGCCATACTTATTAATATATTCAGCAAGATTTGCGCTAACGGTTTGTTCGTCTTCACAGTGCACAGCAATAGGAAGTTGAAAAACTGAAAATATTTTTTTTAGGGTATCGGGATCATCTACTAGCATATTTCCAGTCGAAGATCCTAAAAATAGCTTTAAGCCAGGTGTCATTTTCGGGTCAATTGCCTTTATTTCCTCGAGATTATCGTTGGTGCCACCAAACAAGAAGCCATAATTAACCCAAGAAGTTTGAGCAGCCACGTCTAGCTTATCATTATAGGCCTGCGCAGTGGTGGTTTGTGGATGGGTATTAGGCATTTCTAGAAAAGAAGTAATCCCTCCAGCCAAACAGGCTTTTGATTCTGTTCCTATGGTGGCTTTATGCGTTAGACCAGGCTCACGAAAATGAACTTGATCGTCTATGCAGCCTGGAAGTAAGAATTTACCCCTCGCATCTATTACTTCCATTTCGGAAGTTACGGGCATATTGGCCTCAATAGCTACAATGCGCTCCCCTTCAATAAGCACGTCTAGCAATGCTATTCGCCCCTCATTCACCACTTTTGCACCCTTAATTAATATGTTACTCATGTTTGTTTGTTAAATAAACTGCGCCATTTCATGCCAATAATACCAAATATAGCCTCATTAATAATAGAAGTATTCATTTTTGAATCCCCTGCGGTTCTGTCGGTAAAAGTAATGGGGAATTCGACAATTCGGAAGTGTTTTTTCCACAACCAAAATTTAAGTGCAATTTGAAAGGCATATCCTTTAAATCGGATATCATCTAACTTGAGTGTTGAGAGTGCTATGGTTTTATACCCAACAAATCCTGCCGTAGGATCGGCAACTGGCAGACCAGTGATTATTCTTACATATAGCGATGCCCCGAGAGAAAGTACAATTCTGCTCAAAGGCCATTTGCGAACACGTATTCCTTTTTTGTACCTAGAACCTATAACTACATCAGCCTTATTTCTTTCAAGTAGTTCGAGCATGGGTGCAAGTGCTTTGGGCGGATGAGAAAAATCTGCATCCATTTCAAAAAGATAGGTATAGCCTTTATCCATAGCCCACTTAAATCCGTGAATATAAGCTGGTCCGAGTCCTTCTTTATTTTGTCGTACTTCTAAATGAAGCTGGGGAAATGTTACCTGTAAACCCTGAACTATATTAGCAGTACCATCGGGGGAGTTGTCATCAATAACCAGGAGATCAAAGGGGACAGGCAAATCCATAACAGCATGTATGATGCCTTGAATGTTCGCTGCCTCATTATAAGTAGGGATGACTACAACTGTTGCGTTCATATACAGCTAAAATACGCATTTAAATAAGTGGATAACCCTTAAAAATTTAGATACTTTTGTGATATGTATGAACTGCGAGAACTTAGCGATCACTATTACGGCCTTTATTTGGTTTTGGCTTTGACGCTACTATGTGCGCTTAAACTTGTAAATCCCTGGCGCCTAAATTCTATGATGTGTTTTTGGATTGAGATTGGAAAAACAGAAGAACTTAATAGGCCTTTCAATTTATCAAAGAGGGTTTCAATACTCACTTTTGTTTTGAGGAGTCTGATATTTGGTCTTGTTGTACGGGTGTTTCAAAACAAGAGCTTTCATATATCAAGCTTTGACCAAGAAGTCTTGTATTATGGAGGTGGTTTTATGATTTTTTGGGTATTGAAGACATTCATTGAGGGCAGTTTTATGTCTTTTTTTAAGAGACAAAAAGCGTTTTTCAATATAATTCACATACGCACCTTAAAAAAAGAAAAATTAACCTTTTTTTATGGCTGCTTACTATTTGGTTTGGCTTTCGGCGGATTTGGCGAAATACCATCAATAGTTTTTGCCTTAGGCTATGCGTTAACTGTCATGGCTATTCATCTCAATTTGATAAAACTGTATTTTAAGCATCTCAACGTTATGCCGATCTATATTATTTTGTATATTTGCACCTTTGAAATTGCCCCCTTATGGATAGTTTTACACATACTCAAGTTTTGACAAAAACAGGAAAAGTTAAGACCGTTTTGGTTTCCCAACCAGCTCCATCAATCGAAAATTCTCCCTACAACCAGCTTATTGAAAAACGCAAGGTTAACATAGACTTTAGGCCCTTTATACACGTTGAGGGAGTGTCTTCAAGAGAAGTTCGCTTACAAAAAATTGATATCACTCAGTTTAGCTCCATTATTTTTACAAGTCGGAATGCTGTTGACCATTTCTTTCGTTTGGCTGAAGAATTACGCTTTACAGTTCCTAGTACCATGCGCTATTTTTGTCAATCTGAAGCAGTTGCCTACTATTTGCAGAAATATGTCGTGTATCGAAAACGCAAAATTTATGTTGGGAAGCGTACCTTAGAGGAGTTGTTAAAGGAGGCTGTTAAATTCAAATATGAATCATTTCTTCTTCCCTGTTCTGATAGGCTTAAACCTAGCATTTCTGAAAAGCTAGATGCCACGGGCATCAACTGGACGAAAGGTGTTTTTTACAAAACAGTCATCAGTGATTTGTCTGATTTACGAAACGTTTATTACGATATTTTGGTGTTTTTTAGTCCCTCTGGAATAGAATCATTGTTTCATAATTTTCCTAATTTTGAGCAAAATAAAACTCGTATAGCGGTATTTGGAACTTCAACAAAAAAAGCAGCTTTGGATAAAAATTTGCGTATAGATATCTTGGCGCCTACAGCCGAAAATCCATCCATGACAAAAGCCTTAGACGATTACATAGTAAAGGCTAATAAGCGCTAGTTTAAGCCCATATATACCCTACAAGTAAATTTACCCACCCTAGAATAAGCAACAACCCCCCTATTGGGGTTACTGGACCTAGAAGAGCTGGCAGCCCCGTGTCACCGTACATGGTTGACAATGATAACAAATAAATAGAGCTAGAAAATAACAGGGTGCCAATTACAAAGAGTAGTGCAGTTCTCGAAATGAACTCTTTTGAATCAGGAGATAAACTCAAAAAAAACAATGCCAGTCCATGATAAAACTGATAACGCACGCCCACCTCAAAAGATTGAAGGGCATCTGCAGACAGCATATCCGATAATAAATGTGCGCCAAAAGCACCAAGGACAACAGCGCTTCCACAAAAAAGCACCCCAAAAATTTGTAACAGTTTATTTTTCATGTTGATTTTCTTCTAAAATAGTTTACTAGATTTATAGTCCCAATATAAAGGTATTGAAAAAAGAAGACAAACACATTTCGTTAGACGGCATAGACAAAGCCATATTACGGGTGTTGATGGAAAATGCCAGGACCCCCGTACAAGAAATAGCAAGACAACTTGATCTATCTGGTTCGGCCGTACACCAAAGAATAAAAAAATTAGAAGATGCCAAACTGATTACGGGAAGCTATTTGAAACTAAATCCTGCATCCCTTGGTTATGGCACAACGGCCTACATTGGGGTCTATTTGGACAAAGCCATGCGAAACCCAGAAGCAGTAGCGCAATTGAAGAAAATCATTGAAGTTGTAGAATGCCACTATACCACGGGAAACTGGAGTATTTTAATTAAGATTTTGTGTAAAAATAACGAGCATTTAATGCAATTACTCAACCATAGGATTCAATCAATTGAGGGGGTTTCAAGAACAGAAACCTTTATCTCTCTACATCAACAAATTGATCGTCAAATCAGCATTTAACGCCTAGAACCACTTGCCACACTGAGAGCAAAATAAACAAGGGTAGCTAGTGAACCTATTGCAGCAACAACGTAGGTTTTTGCTGCCCAATTTAAGGCATCTTTTGACATGGCATATTCGCGTTGATTGACCATGTTTTTGCGTTGCAACCAAGCCAATGCACGCTTACTTGCGTCATACTCAACTGGCAGTGTAACAAAGCTAAACAAAGTGCCCAAGCCAAACAGCACCACTCCTGCAACAGCTAAATTATAACCCATTGCAGAACCAAGGCCTATGAAAAATCCACCAATAATAATGTACATAGACATTCGTGAAGCCACACTTACTACAGGGACCAAAAGCGAACGAAACTGCAACCAATCATAGCTTTGGGCGTGTTGCACGGCATGACCACATTCATGAGCAGCCACAGCAGCAGCAGCAGCATTTCTTTCATAATATACACTCTCACTTAGGTTTACCGTCTTTGTTTTAGGATTATAGTGATCTGTTAGCCTACCCTGGACAGCGGTAACGTTAACATTGCGAATCCCATGGTCAGCCAACATTTTTTCGGCTATTTCCTTGCCAGACATTTGGTTACTTAACTGTATCTTACTGTATTTCTTAAACTTTGACTTCAATTTGCTTTGAACCCACATGCTGGCACCAGCAAATAAGGCAATTATTATATAATATTCTATCATAACTATTTTTTAATATTTACATGACAAAAACAATACCATGTTACTTTTTTGAGCGTATTATAAAGGTAATAATAAATAAAATGATAGAAAAAGAAATACAGTTGGCAACAATTACAGAAGGACTTTCAATCAATATACCATACACCAGCCAACTCAAGGTACCAGAACCCATAACTAGATACATGCTGAGTGACAAACCGTCAGCTGTTTTGGATTTCCATATTTTGAATGCTTGTGGCAAAAAAGCAGATGTAGTAAGAGTAGCTGCAATAAAGCCTATGTATTCTGGATGTATCATACTAAATAACAATATTCACAATCTTATTAGGAACTACAATTATCTTTTTAGGTGCTTTACCATCTAAATAGGTTTGGGTGCGGTCATTTTGCAGCACAGCAGCTTCAATTTCTTCCTTGCTCAAATCCGTACCTAAAGCTAGTGTAAAGCGCATTTTTCCATTAAAGCTTATCGGATATTCCTTGGTATCATCTTTAAGGTAGCTAGGGTTTGCTACAGGAAATACAGCCATTGTAATAGACGTTGAGTGCCCCAATAATGCCCATAGCTCCTCACAAATATGTGGCGCAAATGGCGCAAGAAGAATAGTCAATGGCTCTAGAATTTCACGCTGGTTACACTTTACAGCAGTAAGTTCGTTGGTTGCAATCATAAATGCGCTAACCGAGGTGTTCAAAGAAAAATCCTCAATATCTTGTGTCACTTTTTCAATGGTCTTGTGCAGAATTTTTAGCGCTGCTTTTGAAGGTTTCTCTTCACTTACCCCAAAGGAATCCGATTGGTGAAATAATCGCCAAAACTTATTTAAGAAACTACTGACGCCTGAAATACCTGCTGTATTCCAAGGTTTGGCCTGTTCTATGGGGCCTAAAAACATTTCATACATGCGCAAGGTATCGGCTCCATATTGATCGCAAATAGCATCTGGATTGACAACATTGTACTTAGACTTCGACATTTTCTCTACCTCACGCCCAACGATGTACTTGCCATCCTCCAATTCAAATGTAGCATCAGCAAAATGGGGTTGCCATTTTTTTACTTCCTCAATATTCAATTCATTCTGAGCTGAGACCAAAGAAACATCTACATGTACAGGAACTACCTTCTGTCCCTTACAAAGTCCCTTAGAAAGATATGTTTGGGTATTGGCAAGACGATAGACAAAAGCGCTTTCACCTAATATCATCCCTTGATTGATAAGTTTCTTTGCAAAGTTTTTTACAGGAACTAGCCCCAAGTCATACATAAAATATTGCCAAAATCTCGAGTAGAGTAAGTGGCCTGTAGCATGCTCGCTTCCGCCCAAATAAAGATCTACTTCTTTCCAATAATGCAAAGCAGCTGGACTTGCAAAAGCCTCTGTATTTTGAGCATCCATATAGCGGTTAAAATACCAAGAGCTACCCGCCCAACCTGGCATGGTGTTCTGTTCCAAGGGGAATATATCTTCATTATCAATTAAGTCGTTAGAAACTACCTTATTTTGCTTTGTATTCCAAGCCCAGTGTGTGGCATTTCCTAGCGGTGGTGCACCATCTGAAGTGGGTAAATATTTTGGAACTTCTGGCAGTTCTAACGGTAGATTATTTTCTGGAACAAGCCTTGGAAGACCCGCTACAAAATATACAGGAATAGGTTCGCCCCAATACCGCTGTCGACTAAAAACTGCGTCGCGCAAGCGATAGGTAGTAGCGCTTTCGCCCATACCTGTTGCACCTAAGTGCTCAATAATTTTTTGAGTAGCATCGACATATGAAAGCCCGTCGAGAAAATCTGAGTTTGCGATCACGGTTTTTTCTTTATTAGAAAAAGCAGCTTGTGAAACATCAACATCTTTAAAAATATTCTTTATTGGCAGCTTGAAATGCGTAGCAAAATCAAAGTCTCGCTGATCTCCACAAGGCACTGCCATAACAGCTCCCGTACCATAACCGGCCAAAACATAATCTCCTATCCAAATGGGTACTTTTTCGTTGGTAATGGGATGGATGGCATAAGCGCCTGTAAATACGCCACTTATACGTGAAACATCGCTCATACGGTCGCGTTCGCTGCGTTGGGCTGTTTGCGCAACATAAGCAGCAACAGCGTCGCGTTGTGCATCAGAAGTAATTTCAGCTACCCATTCGTGTTCTGGAGCCAAAGTCAAAAATGTAACCCCAAAAAGAGTGTCAGCTCTAGTGGTAAATACTTCTATTTGGAGGTCGCTATTTTCAATTTGAAAACGAACATTAGCACCCACGGATTTACCGATCCAATTTCGTTGCATTTCTTTGAGTGGTTCAGGCCAATCAATTTCGTTCAGCCCATCAAGCAATCGTTCGGAATATGCAGAAATACGCATGTTCCACTGCTTCATTTTCTTGCGCTCCACAGAGTGCCCGCCTCGTTCAGAAACCCCTTGAACGACCTCGTCATTGGCAAGAACAGTACCCAAAGCAGGGCACCAATTCACTTCTGTTTCTGCCAAATAAGTTAGTCTATAATATAACAGGAATTTCTCCTGCGCAACGCTGTCCATTTGCTGCCATACAGCGGCCGTTAGTGATGGTGTGTTCTCATCACAAACAGCATTTAAATTTTTAGTTCCATACTTTTCAAGATGAGCAACAAGCGTAACTATTTCACGAGCTTTATCCTGACTTTTATCATACCAAGCGTCAAAAAGCAAAGAAAAAATCCATTGCGTCCAACGATAATAAGAGGAATCGGAAGTACGGACCTCTCGTGACCAATCAAAAGAAAAGCCCATACGATCAAGCTGTTCTCGATAGCGCTTAATATTGGTTTCCGTTGTAACGGCTGGATGTTGACCTGTTTGTATGGCATATTGTTCTGCGGGTAGTCCGAACGAATCATAGCCTTGTGGGTGCAATACATTAAATCCGCTGTGACGTTTATAACGAGCCACTATGTCACTTGCAATATACCCTAAGGGGTGTCCAACATGAAGACCTGCGCCGGATGGGTAGGGAAACATATCAAGCACATAATACTTAGGCTTATTGGACGGTTGTACAACTTTATAGGTTTCTTTTGACGCCCAAATCGCTTGCCATTTTTCTTCAATCTTTTGAAAAGGATACCCCATATGCACAATTAAACAACAAAAATAACATTTTAAACACGAGCTTTATTGATTAGACCAAGATTTGTTCCGCCATATTTTCTATTTTTATGGCATAGAACAACTATGTCTGCAACACGAATTTATAAACGCCGTCTTTTAACTTCTTATCTTTCTGTAGTAAGCAGTAATGCTTTGGTGCTTTTTGTTTTGAGCGTTTTGGGTTTTGTGCTGCTCAACAGCCAGTCCATTGCCAATTATTTTAAAGAGCAGGTGGCTATGACCGTTTTTTTGGGTCACGAAACCAAAGAAATGGAACGCGAACAACTGACAACCACCATGCGATTGGCACCTTTCACCAAGTCGGTCCGCTTTATATCAAAAGAAACTGCCGCCGCGGAGCACAGTGCCAGTATTGGTGAAGATTTTATGAACTTCCTAGGCTATAACCCATTACAAGATGCCTTGGACATTAGGCTTAAGGCCGAATTTGTCACAACAGAAGTTTTAGATAGTCTAAGTGACGTCATAGAGAAAAAGCCCTTTATTTCTGAAATACTATACGACAGGCCGCTAATTGTTTTGCTCAACCAAAACATTGAGCGCTTTGGTTTTTGGCTATTGATTTGTAGTTCCATCTTTATTGCTATTGCATTATTGCTCATCAATCACTCCATTAAATTATCAATTTTTAGCAAGCGATTGGTCATTCAAACCATGTTATTGGTTGGAGCAAGGAAAAGATTTATTCGAAAGCCATTTTTATGGCGCTATATGCTTTTGGGTGTCATCAGTGCGGTACTTGCGCTAGCGGGCTTCACAGGCCTTTTAAGCTTTTTAGTGAACCTGATGCCTCAAGTTGATTGGTGGGGGTCTATAGAAAATATTGCATTATTGTCTGGGGGTATTTTACTTTGTTCGGTACTGATAAGTGTAATAAGTGCTTTTTTTGCAACCCAAAGACACCTCAAATTAACCTATGAAATAGTGTATTGATATGAAAAACGAAAAAGAGTTTTTATTTGGAAAACGTGCCTACCGCATTATGGGCTTAGGCATTGTATTAATTATAGTAGGCTTTGTATTGATGACGGGCGGAGGAAGTGATGATCCCGATGTGTTTAATCCCGAAATCTATAGCCCATTGCGCATTCGTGTAGCACCCACATTGGTACTGGCAGGATTTGCGGTTTTGGTGGTGGCTATTTTAGCCACTAAAAAGAAATAATGGGGTTTTGGGAAGCCATTTTGTTAGGGATTGTTCAAGGACTAACCGAATTTTTGCCTGTTTCATCAAGCGGTCATTTGGCGCTGTTTACAGCTATAATCGGTAACGATCAACTGCCCGCTGAAAATCTTCTATTCACTATCCTAGTGCATGCAGCCACTGCAATTGCAACCATGATTGTTTTTAGAAAATATATTGCAGCTATACTTAGGGGGATATTTAAAAAAGAGCAGCCCGAAACCCGCGCCTTTATTGGTTACATAGTGGTATCTATGATTCCCGCAGTGCTGATAGGTTTGTTCCTTGAAGATCAAATTACTGCCCTTTTTGGTACGAACTTGGCCTTGGTGGGTGTCATGCTGTGTTTGACAGCGGCTTTGCTGTTTTTTACGGATAAGGCCTCAAATAAAAAGCAACCGATCAGCTATAAAGTCGCATTACTTATTGGGGTTGCGCAAGCAATTGCCATTCTTCCTGGCATCTCAAGAAG
>Ga0213862_10000147_pt1 | contig 29261 bp, 25 predicted proteins | sample PICome_7_FD_160092 | JGI IMG/M metagenome (GOLD analysis project Ga0213862, IMG submission 160092) | Coastal seawater microbial communities near Pivers Island, North Carolina, United States - PICO266 | ecosystem: Environmental > Aquatic > Marine > Coastal | place: USA: North Carolina... | reverse complement strand
TGTTGTATCATACCCCATTGCTACGGCAAAAAATCCTGCTGAAGTGCCAGCGCTATTATCGTCCATTTGTGCATTCATACTAAATGTGATAGTTAATGCTAAAAGTGTAAATATTTTTTTCATTGTATTTATTTTTTTTCAAGATAAAGAATTAATCAAATTCCTCTAAACTTATATCATTGTAGTTTATATATTTTTTTATTTAGATCCTATTTTTATGTAAATTGCAATAATTAAAACAAATACTATATATTTAAAATAAAAAATTATGAAAAATATCATTAAACTATCCCTTGTTTTTACATTAACATTATTAATTAATTCCTGTGGTAGTGTTAAGCATGAAAATATAACGGGTGAAACAACAATTAAAGAAGTTTTTAATCCTGACAAATACTTGGACTCTGACAATGTTTATTATGCTATTGTAAGTGGAGAACATGGAGATGAAAATACTGCTAAAATCATAGCATTAGAAAATGCTCAAAGAGAATTTTTAAATAAAGCAGAATCAATGGTTAATTCTGCCGCTAAAATTGAAGAAACAGGATCTCTTAGAAATAGAGTTGGAACACTTGACAGAGATGGTAAAATTGGAATAGTGACAAAAGCTGTTGGTAAAAATATCCAACGTGTTGATAGTCAGCTTTCATATCGTGAAATATCAGAAGGAAAAGCTACATATATATACCGAGCTGTTTATAAAATTGAAGTTGATAATATTATATCAATTCTAAATGAATTATAAATAGAAGTTGTTTTAATTATATGAAATTAGTTACATTATTTTTAAGCTTTTTTTTTATATCAAATTCTTTTTCACAGTCCAATGCTTCTAAGCTTGCTGATAATATTGGTTTAGAGTGTGATGAAATGCTTCTTGAAAGTAAGTTGTATTATAGAGCTAGTCAAATACTTAAAAATAAAGAAGAATTTTATACAGATGAGTTCAAAAGTAATCTTAAAAGAGTTTTAATATTAGAAATTTCATCTTCTATAACAACATCAACGACTATAAGTTCATCCAATTCCTTAAAGGATATAATAGGAAAAAAGAAAAGAGAGTCAAAAGCAAGAATTACTGCTATTGGTGCTGCTGTTTTTCCAAAATACATGATTTGTAATAATGGTGATTTTGATATTGCATTTATAATTGTAAATAGAAAAGAATATCAAAAAGCACAATTTGATAATTTTAAAAGAACTTTAGTTTTTCATGCTAGAAATCTTAACAATCTAATTTCAAGAATGGATGTTTCAGTTTCTAAAAAATTTTTGAAGCAAAAAGTTAAATTCTATACTACGAAAATGGATGAAATCGGAGCATTACTTCCACTTATTGAACTTAATGGAAAAGATGAAGTTTTAATGCAAGAATTCTCAATTAATGTTAGTCGTTTAGAAAACATGTATGATCAACTTAAGCAACAAAAGAGATTCAAGTTTAAGGAGTTGTTAGATAAAGCTAAGGACGGTGTAAATAATATTATTGAAGGAATATGATGAGAAAAGTTAGTTTGTTTATACTAATGTTTATTGTCTGTATTAATCCAATAAGTTCTCAAAATTTAGATTCAATATTTAATTCTATTGATGAAAATCATAAAGAATCTATCAAAGAGATTGATAAGATGTTTGATTTTTATACTGACGACTTTAATTTATGGAAAAACAGGGTTGATCTTACCAAAGTCAACTTAATTCCTGAAAATGCAGTTATTAATGACTATGAATCAATTATTAGTAATAGAGAAAAAGTTACTAATGAAATTATAAAGTATTTAGGTGTTCCTTATATATGGGGAGGTAGTAACCCCAATGGTTTTGACTGTAGTGGCTTGATTCAATGGACAATTAAAAAGACTCACGACATTCTAATTCCCAGAACAACTAGGCTACAATCTTTAAAATGGAAAAATCAATTAAATTATGATTTAAATGAAATAAAACCTGGTGATCTAATATACTTCAATGGTAATGATAATTCAATTTCTCACGTTGGTATATTTCTTAGTAAAGATTTATTTATACATGCTCCAAATAGAAAAGAGTTGGTTAAGAAATCTAATATTTCAGCTTATTGGCTGAAAAGATTTGCTGGATTTATAGATCTAAATTTAATAATCAATGATACTTCTATTTGAACAAATTATTCAAATCAATATGAAAAAATTATTATTTATATTTTTTTTAATTCCTACATTAACTTTTGCTCAAACTGAAAAACCTGAAAGTAAAATTGTTTTGGATAGGTTTATTAAGAACTATAATGATTCGGATTATGTATCTATTTTTTCAATGTTTTCAGATGATTTGAAGAAAGTATTGCCTTTAGATGAAATATCCAAATTTCTCAAAAATTTAAATTCTGGTGCTGGAGAAATAAATAAGAATGAGTTTTTAAGATATGATGATGATAATGTAGCGATATATAAAATTACTTTAGAGAATTGGGTCTCAAAATTTACTTTATCAATTGACGATAATCAAAACATAAATGGTTTGTTGTTTAATGAATTTATTGACGAGGATTTTTCAAAAAATGTAATTAATAATTTACACTTAAATGAAGGTGAGTTGTCAAATAATCAGATAGATTTAATTTTTAAAAATTCAAAATTTTTCCCAAATAACACACAGCTCTCGTTTGCAATAATTAATAATGGAGATGTAAAGTATTATGGAATTAAACGTCATAACGACTCAATTTCAGCTATTAATAATTATCAAAGTATTTTTGAAATTGGCTCTATAACAAAAGTATTTACTTCTAATATTCTCTCAAATTTCATAATAAATAATAAATTAAATCTTGAAGATAATATTAATGACTTTCTGAAAATAGACTTCAAAGATGATATAAAAATATCATTTAAAAGTTTAGCAAATCATACTTCTGGTCTACCAAGAATGCCTTCAAACTTTGAATCAGAAAAATTAGATTCCGTAAATACTGTAAAGGTTAGGCATATTTTATTTTCTTACAAAGGAGCTTTTGAAAGTAGTCCTGATGTTACTTATTCAAAAAATGATGCAAAAAAAACTGCTGATAGCATTCTTGATATACTAGTTAAGAATAAAAATGATTTTAATAAATTTATTGGCTTTTCTGCTGACAAGGAAATAAGTAATGAATTTGGTGAAATAGAATTTACTTTTTTTGATGGATTTGCATCTGAATTTAGAGATTTTTCATTTGAAAATGAAGTTGGTTCAATTGATATTGTTGAAACTGTTTTTGGTTATCATATTATTGAAATATTATCAAAAGATGAAAATAAAAAAGTAGTTAACCTCAGAAATTTGAATGATAATCCTTTCAAATATTATGATCAAAGTGATTTAAAATATTATTTAGAGAATTTATTACAAATTGATGATGAGTTAATTGGCGAGTATTTATACTCAAACTTGGGAGCAGGCTTACTGGGTTATACTCTTAGCCAAATAGAAAAACTTAGCTATGAAGACTTGTTTCAAAAATATATATTCTCTAGATATAAAATGTTCAATACAACACTCAATATTGATTCTTTAAATAATAATTTAGTTTCTGGTTTAGACGCACAAGGAAGGAAAGTTTCGAATTGGGATTTAGCTGTATTGGCCAGCGCCGGAGGGGTATTTTCTAATGTTGAAGATTTATCTAAATATTCAATATCACAATTTGACTCATCTAATAATGAATTTAAATTAATGCAGTATAATACTTTAGAAATTGATAAACGTACAGATATGGGTCTTGGTTGGCATATAATTAATTCTACTAAGTCGAACAACAAATGGTATTGGCATAATGGAGCTACAGGTGGTTATTCATCATCCATGGCAGTAGATATAAAAAATAAAACTGGTATTGTAGTTCTTTCTAATGTATCTGCATATAGTCCTTTTAATAATAATATTGATCAAATATGTTTTGATTTGATGTTAACTCTTTTAAATAAGCAGGGTAAATCTCACTACTGATTTTAATAAATTTATATTTACATATAAACAGATAGGTGATTCCAGTATTAATATTTCATCTTTTTTTTAACTTTATTTTATAATTATTGTTTAAATTGTATATATGTATGAATATTATTAAAAAAAAAATTATGAAAAAATTATTTTTATTTTCTTTAGTTGTTTTTATGTTTTCTTGTAACAACTCAGAAAAACAAGTTGCTTCTATATATAACGATGAAACTGTTTTAGTTGTTAATTATAAATTAGAAAATATGACTCTTGATGAGCATGCAGCTCTTGGAGCTGAAGTAGCTCCAATGTTCACATCTGAAAGTGTTCCAGGATTAATAGGTAAGTCATTTATTGGAGATGTTGATCGTGGTGTTTTTGGAGGTGTTTATTATTTTTCAAATTCTGAATCTGTTTCTGATTATCTTAGTTCAGATTTATGGAAAGGGGTTAAAGCTAATGAAAATCTAGTGAGCTTTAAAACAGAAGTTTTTAATACATTTAAAGGCACTGAATTAGCTAATGGCTCTCACGGAGATCGAAAAACATCAGATAATCCATCAGATGCTGACAATCTACATATTTTACTGGTTAATTATAAAAACAAAGTTGATCCTTCAGATGAAGAAATGAGTAAACAAATAATGGAATATGCACCAGCTTTTAACAATGATAAATTTCCTGGAATGATTGGAAAAACTATGATTAATAACCCAGAAAAAAACATTTATGGTGGAATTTATTATTTTAAAAGTAGAGCTGCAATTGATAACTATTTTACTTCAGACCTTTGGCTAGGTTTTGAGGGCGATGATAATACAGATGTATATAAAAAAGAGATCTACTCAGTAGCTTCAGTTTCTGCTAAGTCTAATGGAATTCCAATATTAGAATAATTGTTTTAACAATCTTGTTTTTTATTAAATTTACATTATGAAAAGAATTTTAATAATATCATTCTTATTTTTAATTACTACTGTTTTTAGTCAACGCAACCGATTACCTTTTGGAGAAGTTCAGTTTGAGAAAAAATGTGATAATCGAAATTGTGAATATATTTTTGAAACATTTTTTTCTGATGGAGATCCAAGTAATGATTATTGGGAGAGTGAAGTTAATTCAAGTCAAGATGTTAACAGATATTTGATCCAAGGTTCTGATCCTGTTGATTTAAGATTTTTTATTGAAAATTTAAAAGATGATCATGTTCCTGTGTTTTCTCCAGCACCTGTAACCGTTTCGTCTACTGATGGAGATTTTCAAATTAAAGTTCATGCAGAATATTGGAAGGGTGAAGATGATTATGGTTATGGAATAACTTTTGGGTTTAAAGATTATGATAATTATTATAAATTTGAAGTTGCAGCTAATGACCATTACAGAATACAACATTTTATCAAGGGAATTGATGTTGGTACGGAATGGATAAAATATGAAAAAGATATTGATGCTAATTTTTTAAATATTGTAAGTGTTGGTGATGATTTTTATTTCAGTATTGATGGTGATTTAGTTCATACAATTGAAGATACATCTCTATTAGGAGATCAAATTAGTTTTGAAGTTACAGGTCAAACTAAAGTTGCTTTTGATGATTTTAAGGTTGTGAAGCAATTCAATAATAATGGACCTACATTAGATAATGATTTAAACGAAAGCTACCTCCCATCTGATGATTGGCAAGGAAATGGTTCAGGTTTTTTTATTTCAAATACTGGTTATATAGTAACTAATTATCATGTCATTGAAGATGCTAAAGCAATTGAAGTTCAATATAATTATCGAGGTGAAATTGTGTCTCATAAAGCTAATGTTGTGAGAAATGATGAATCAAATGATTTGTCAATAATAAAAATTTCTGACAATTCTTTTAAGAAATTACCTTCATTGCCGTATAATCTTCAAACCAGAAGTGTTGATGTTGGTACTGAAGTTTATGCTTTAGGCTATCCAATGGCATTATCAGGAATGGGCACAGATATTAAATTTACAGATGGTAGAATAAGTTCTAAAACTGGGTATGACGGAGATATTAGAGCTTATCAGTCGACTACTCCAATACAAGGGGGTAATAGTGGAGGTCCACTTTTTGATCACAACGCTAATTTAATAGCAATTAACTCAGCTAAATTAGCTACGGATGATGTTGATAATGTATCATATAGTATTAAAGCGATGTACATAATGTCTCTGATGGATATTTTGCCTGAAAATATTCCTACACCATCTAGTAAAGTTTTGTCATATAAAAAATTAACTGAGCAAATTAAAGCCTTAACACCTTTTGTAGTTTTAATTAAAGTTAAATAACTTTATGCAGCTAAAATTTTTGCTATTTATTATACTTATTGTGTGGGGTTTGCCTAGCTCTTATTTTAGAAGTAAATTTAGAAAAATTGTTTACAAAACAAATCATTGGTCAATTAATATTAAGCCTTTGTTTGTTAAAGAATTAAAAGCATTATTTTTTAATATATATCCAGACAATACTAATTATGTTTTGACTAGAAATTATTATAGATTTTATTTATTAATATATCTTATAATCTTTTTGATATATTTGATAACAGATGATAGTGTGATTATATTTTAATTTATTTTAACACTAATGTTTTTTTTATTAAAACAACTATGAACAAAATCCTATACTTATTTTTACTTTGTTTTAATGTTATTTTTTCACAGTCTTGGAAAGATATGTTAGATGATCCTAGTTACAATGTTTATGATGTTGTTAATGAAGCTGAATCTTATTTTCAAAACATTGATATTAAAAAAAAGGGTTCTGGCTGGAAAAAATACCAAAGATGGTTATTTGAAAATGAACCAAAATTTTATCCTAGTGGAGATAGAATGCAAGTTGATCCTCATTATGCGTCAAAAGCTTACAAGAATTTTCTTAAAACAAATCCTTCTGCTCAAAAATCAATCTTTGAAAGTGAATGGGAAGAACTTGGACCTTATTACATTGAAGAAGTCACTGGTCATTATGCTGTTGGGCTTGGCAGGGTAGAATCATTTTACATAGATGATGACCCAAATATTATTTATTTAGGATCAAGAAGTGGAGGTTTTTGGAAAACTTCTAATGGAGGTGAGTCATGGAGCAATACTACTGATGATTTGATTGCAACTGGAGTTAATACTATTGCTGTTAATCCAAATGATTCTAATAAGATTCTGATTAATGTTAGAAATTCTGACAATGGAACAACTCATGGTATTTATTACTCAATTGATGGTGGAGATACTTGGAATGTAACTAATTTCAATCCAGAGAATTTAAACTGGGGTGGCTTAGGAACTAATGATAGGATTAACTTAATAAAATATCATCCTTCAATTCCAAACCTTGTTTTTATTGCAACCTCCAAAGGTTTATATAGATCATCAGATAATTTACTTACATGGCAAATGTTTGGTAGTGGATGGGATAATTTTAGTCAAATTGATTTTCATCCAACAAACAGTTCTATAATTTATGCTTCAAAAACTAATAATGATTTGAAAATATATATATCTACCGACGCTGGAATTACATTCAATACTTCTGGATCAATTGAAGGATTTAGTAATGGAAATATAATAACTAATAATAGTAATATTAAAATTTCTATCTCAGGTGATTGTGAAAACTGTATATACATCGGATCCAGTGATGGGATATGGAAATCATCCGACTTAGGAGATAATTTTGACTTAATCTCTGGTACTTACATAGATGAGATATCTAATTATGGGGCATTTGCTGTAAGTGATGTGAATTCCGATGTAATTTTATACGGAGATATAGATACGCATATGAGCTTTGATGGTGGTGCAAATTTTGAGAAGACAACTTTTTGGGCACAAGGAAATTCTAATTATGATCAGACTGGAACATATGTTCATGCAGATTTAAGAGGTGCAGTTTGTAAAGATGGTGTTTTTTGGGTTAATACAGACGGATTACTTTGTAAGAGTGAAGATAATGGTTTGACATGGGAAATTTTTGAAGGTCAATCTATTAGAGAAAATTATAATTTAGGGGTTAGTCAGTCAAATCACTACAGAACAATAAGTGGATCACAGGATAATGGTACAAGTATAAAAACTGAAAATAATTGGATAGAATTTTATGGTGCTGATGGAATGGAAGGTATAATACATCCTTTAAATGATGATTGGATGATTGGTAGTGTTCAGTTTGGTGGTAAAAGAAGAACTAAAGATGGAGGAATTACACAAGATTCGGGAGGTAGTTTAGAAAATGGTGCTTGGATTGCACCACTTTTTTTTCATCCTAACGATCAAATGAAAATTTATGCATTAGGGGATAAAGTAACTGTGAGTCAGGATTTTGGATCTACATGGACTGATTTAGGAACTCCTTTTGGATTAACTGAGTCCATAAATTATGCTACAATAGCTGAAAATAATTCTAATATTATTGCTGTAACAAGAGGTAGTCAAATTAAATTATCAATGGATGGTGGTTTAACTTTTAGTAGTATTAATTCAAATTTACCAGATAACTATATTACAGATGTTGTTTTTGATCCAAATAATGATGACATAATTGTAGTTACATATGGAACTTATAATGCAAATAACAATAAAGTTTTTATTTCTTACAACCAAGGTTCTGCATGGGAAAATATCACATATAATTTAGGAAATTTGCCAGTAAGATCAGTAGTTGTTGATCATACTGAAAATTCTAATATATACTTAGGAACCGAAATTGGAGTTTATAAAAAAGCTATGTCAAGTCAAACATGGGAACTCTATAGTCAAGGGTTGCCAAATATGTCGATTTTAGAGTTAGATATTGTTTATGGGTCTAATACCTTAAGGGCAGCTACATGGGGAAGAGGCTTGTGGGAATATAGTTTAGATGGTAGGTTAGATTATCCGTCAATCTTAACTTCCGAAATTACCAATCCTCCAACTGATAATAGTCCCAAGGAAGGGTTCGAGCAGTATGTTAGTTCAGAAATTATTTATGATGGTAATTTAAATAATGTTTATTTAAAATGGTCATTAAATGAGCCTATATTTGATAACACAATCAATATGTCTAATATTGAAGATAATTATTGGATATCAGATGTTTCAATTCCTAATCATCCGGTTGGATCAAAAATTTTCTTTAAAGTTTATGCAGAAGGTAATAATGAAGAAATAACTGAAACTTATAAATTTATGTATGAAGTTAAAGCTAATATTTATTGTACCCCATCTATGGATTGCTCATATGGTGATGGGTTACAATTATTCCAATTAGCAGGTATTAATAACTCGTCAGAATGTGAAGGTTATGGTGATTTCACATCTTTATCTACTGATCTTGAACAAGGTGGTCAATATGATTTGACTGTAACTACTGGTTATGGTAATCAGTATTTGAGTGTGTGGGTAGATTTTAATGATGACCTCGAGTATACATCAGATGAATTAATATTAGAAAATTATATAATTGCAGAAGGTGAAGAAGCTGGAGAGTTTACAGAAACTATTAATGTATTAATACCAGAAAATGCTTCTATTGGAAACCATTTAATGAGAGCAAAAACTAATTGGTCAGGACCTGTTTCTAATGATGCCTGCGCTACATCTACATATGGTGAGACTGAAGATTATTTAGTTAATATAATAGATTCCTCACTTGATATTAATGATACTGATTTTGATGATATAAAGCTTTATCCAAATCCAACTAAGGGTGAATTTATAATAGATTTTTCTAAAATATTTAATGAGTTAGAAATTTTAATTTATGATATTAACGGAAGAGTTATTGAAGAATACAAATTAGAAAATAAATCAAGAATTAACTTAAATCCTGAAATTTCAGCAGGCCTCTACTATATTAGAATAATTAGTTCTAATCATTCGTCTATATTGAAACTAATTAAAAAATAAATGTCTATACTTAATTAGTATTTTTAGTTAGCAAAAAAAAATATAAAAAATGCTATAATTAAGAATAAAATTTTTATATTTGCGCTCATTTTAAAAGCAATAAAAAAAATTATATTATGGCAAAGGAAAATTTTGATCGTTCCAAACCACACTTAAACATTGGTACAATTGGACACGTTGATCACGGAAAAACTACCCTTACGGCAGCTATTACGACTGTATTAGCTAACGCTGGATTATCTGAAAAAAGAGATTTCGATACTATCGATAATGCTCCTGAAGAAAAAGAAAGAGGTATTACAATTAATACTTCACATGTTGAATACGCAACTGCTAACCGTCACTACGCTCACGTAGATTGTCCAGGTCACGCGGATTACGTTAAGAACATGGTAACTGGTGCTGCACAAATGGATGGAGCTATTCTTGTTGTTGCTGCAACTGATGGACCAATGCCACAAACTCGTGAGCACATCCTTTTAGGACGTCAAGTTGGTATTCCTAGAATGGTTGTATTTATGAATAAAGTAGACATGGTTGATGATGAGGAATTATTAGAACTCGTAGATATGGAAATTCGTGAGTTATTATCGTTTTACGAATATGATGGTGATAATGGTCCTGTAATTGCTGGTTCTGCATTAGGAGCGCTTAATGGAGAGCAAAAATGGGTTGATACAGTTATGGAATTAATGGAAGCTGTTGATACATGGATTGAACTACCAAAACGTGATGTTGATAAAGATTTCTTAATGCCTATTGAAGATGTATTCTCAATTACAGGTCGTGGAACAGTTGCTACAGGAAGAATTGAAACAGGTATTGCTAACACAGGTGATACAGTTGATATTATTGGAATGGGTGCAGAAAAATTAACATCTACAATTACAGGTGTAGAAATGTTCCGTAAAATATTAGAAAAAGGTGAAGCTGGAGATAATGCTGGAATTTTATTAAGAGGTATCGAAAAAACTGATATTAAAAGAGGAATGGTTATTTGTAAGCCAGGATCTGTTAAACCTCATGCTAAATTTAAAGCAGAAGTTTATGTTCTTAAGAAAGAAGAAGGTGGTCGTCACACTCCTTTCCACAATAATTATAGACCTCAGTTCTATGTACGTACTACAGATGTTACCGGTACTATTTCTCTTCCTTCTGGAGTAGAAATGGTTATGCCTGGTGACAACTTAACTATCACTGTTGATTTAATTCAACCTATTGCTATGAGTGTTGGTTTAAGATTTGCTATCCGTGAAGGTGGTAGAACTGTTGGTGCTGGACAAGTAACTGAAATTTTAGATTAATACAAACCCATAATATATTGTTAAGGTATTTTGTTTAAAAGCAGAATACCTTGACTTGTGTTTACGGGTTTAGCTCAGTTGGTAGAGCACTGGTCTCCAAAACCAGGTGTCGGGAGTTCGAGTCTCTCAACCCGTGCTAATAAAATAAATATGACAGGAGTAATTAAATATTTTAAAGAATCATTTGAAGAACTAAAGAACAATGTTACTTGGTTAAACTTCGATAAAGGGAATAGCTTGACAATATTAGTTGCAGTTTTTTCAATTATATTTTCTTTAATAATATGGGGAATAGATTCTGTTTTTGGAGAAATTATTGAACAAATTTATAATATCATAGGATAATGTCAGAAGCTATTGCAGAAAATAAATGGTATGTTGTAAGGGCCGTTAGTGGACAAGAAAACAAAATTAAAACCTATATAGAAAACGAAATTTCTAGATTAGGTTATGACAGTTATGTTGATCAAATTCTAGTTCCATCTGAAAAGGTCATTCAAATTAGAAAGGGAAAAAAAATAACGAAAGATAAAGTTTATTTTCCAGGTTATATTATGATTAAAGCTAATTTAACTGGAGAAATCCCACACGTTATTAAAGGTATTACAAATGTTATAGGTTTTTTAGGAGAAACTAAAGGTGGAGAACCAGTTCCTCTTAGAAAATCTGAAGTAAATAGAATGTTAGGTAAAGTAGATGAATTATCTCTTCAAAATGAATCTAACATTATTATCCCATTTACTAATGGTCAAAATGTAAAAGTTATTGATGGACCATTTAATGGATTTGATGGTACTATTGAAAAAATTAATGAAGAAAAAAGAAAACTTGAGGTTATGGTTAAGATATTTGGAAGAAAAACTCCACTCGAACTTAGTTATATGCAAGTGGAAAAAATTTAATAAATGTTACAATGTTCTATAATTTATAGCTTCCACTTTTAAATTATAGTAAATTTTAAATTGTTAATATGGCAAAAGAAATAGGAAAAGTTGTTAAACTACAAGTACGAGGCGGAGCTGCGAACCCATCACCACCAGTAGGACCTGCATTAGGTGCTGCAGGTGTTAATATCATGGAGTTCTGTAAGCAATTTAATGCTAGAACTCAGGATAAACCTGGTAAAGTTCTTCCAGTTGTTATAACAGTTTTCAAGGATAAATCTTTTGAATTTGTGATTAAAACACCCCCTGCAGCTGTCCAATTATTGGAAGCAGCTAAAATTAAAAAAGGATCTGGTGAACCTAATCTTAATAAAGTTTCAAAAGTAACTTGGGATCAAGTTAAGGCTATTGCAGAGGATAAAATGCAAGATTTAAATGCATTTAATGTTGAATCTGCAATGAAAATGATAGCTGGAACAGCAAGATCAATGGGTATTAAAGTTAAAGGAGGTCAATCTCCAAGCTAATTTAAATTAAATGGGAAAATTAACTAAAAATAAAAAATCAGTTTCTGATAAATTTGAACCAAATAAACTGTATACAGTTGAAGAGGCTTCTAAACTTATCAAAGAAATTACTACAACTAAATTTGATGCATCAGTTGATTTAGCCGTTAGATTAGGAGTTGATCCTAAAAAAGCTAATCAAATGGTTAGAGGTGTTGTATCTCTTCCACACGGTACTGGAAAAGATATGAAAGTTTTAGCTTTAGTAACTGCTGATAAAGAACAAGAAGCAAAGGATGCTGGTGCTGATTTTGTTGGTCTTGATGAATATTTAGATAAAATTAAATCTGGATGGACAGATGTTGATGTTATTGTTACTATGCCTAGCGTTATGGGTAAATTAGGTCCTTTAGGTAGAGTTTTAGGACCAAGAGGCTTAATGCCTAACCCTAAAACCGGTACAGTAACTATGGATATTGGTAAAGCTGTTTCGGAGGTAAAAGCTGGTAAAATCGACTTCAAAGTTGACAAAACTGGAATTATTCATGCTCCAATTGGAAAGGTTTCTTTTTCATCTGATAAAATATTAGGAAATGCAATTGAATTATTGCAAACTCTTAATAAACTCAAACCAACGACAGCAAAGGGTACCTACATGAAAAGTGTTTTTATGTCTAGTACAATGAGTCCAAGTTTAGCAATAGATCCAAAAATTTAGAAAAAAATGACAAGAGAAGAAAAATCAAAAGCAATTTCTGAATTAACTGAAAGATTAGGTGAAAGTACAAATTTGTATTTAACCGACATCTCTGGACTAGATGCGCAAGCTACTTCTAATTTAAGGCGTGCTTGTTATAAGGCAAATATTAAATTGTCTATGACAAAAAACACATTTTTAGAAAAAGCAATGCAAGCATCTAATAAAGAGTTTGGTCAATTATCCGATATTTTAAAGGGTAATACTTCTATTATGTTTTCTGAAGTTGGTAATGCGCCAGCTAAAGTTATTAAAGCTTTTAGAAAGAAGTCAGATAAACCTGTACTTAAAGGAGCTTACATTGAAGAAAATATATATTTAGGTGACGATCAACTGGAAGCATTAGTAAATATCAAGTCAAGAGAAGAATTAATAGCAGATATTATTATGTTATTACAATCCCCAGCTAAAAATGTTGTTTCAGCATTACAGTCTGGTGGAGGAAAGTTATCAGGAATACTACAAACTTTATCTAACAAATAAAGTTTGTTTTTAAGAATAAATAAAAATTAAATAAAAATTATATTAAAAAATAGAAAAATGGCAGATTTAAAAGATTTCGCAGAAAAACTAGTAAACTTATCAGTAAAAGATGTTTCAGAATTAGCTGATATTTTAAAAAATGAATATGGTATAGAGCCTGCAGCTGCGGCTGTTGCTGTTGCTGGACCTGCAGCTGGAGGTGGTGAAGCAGCTGAAGAGAAAACTGAATTTGATGTTGTATTAAAATCAGCAGGTGGTTCAAAATTAGCAGTTGTTAAACTGGTAAAAGAATTAACAGGATTAGGATTAAAAGATGCTAAAGAACTTGTTGATGGTGCACCTGGAACAATAAAGGAAGCTGTAAGCAAAGATGAAGCAGAAGGTCTTAAAAAATCATTAGAAGAGGCTGGAGCTGAAGTTGAGCTTAAGTAAATTCTAAATAATTACAGCAAGTGGTATAGATTTTAAGATTTTCTTAAAATCTATACCCATTTGTACGTATTTCATATATGTGCACTTTTTACAATTTTTAACTAAATATAGTACTTAGATGTCATTAACAACTAACCAAAGATTAAACTTTTCTTCAATAAGTAATAAAATTGAATATCCTGATTTTTTAGATATACAAATTAAATCTTTTCAGGATTTTTTTCAATTAGAAACTAAGTCTGAGGAAAGAGGAGAAGAAGGTTTATATAAAACCTTCATGGAAAATTTTCCTATAACAGATACAAGAAATCAATTTGTTCTAGAATTTTTAGATTATTTTGTTGACCCCCCTAGATACACTATTCAAGAATGTATTGAGAGAGGACTAACTTACAGTGTTCCTCTAAAAGCTAGATTAAGACTTTACTGTACAGACGAAGAGCATGAAGATTTCGAAACTATCGTTCAAGATGTATATTTAGGCACTATTCCTTATATGACTCCAAGTGGTACTTTTTGTATTAATGGTGCTGAACGTGTTGTTGTTTCTCAACTACATAGGTCTCCGGGTGTGTTTTTTGGACAATCTTTTCATGCAAATGGAACTAAACTATATTCCGCACGTGTAATTCCATTTAAAGGCTCATGGATTGAATTTGCTACTGATATTAATAGTGTTATGTATGCTTATATTGATAGAAAAAAGAAGTTACCAGTAACTACATTGTTTAGAGCTATTGGTTATGAAAGAGATAAAGATATTCTTGAGATTTTTGATCTTGCCGAAGAGGTAAAAGTTTCAAAATCTGGTTTAAAGAAATATTATGGACGTAAACTTGCTGCAAGAGTATTAAATACTTGGTACGAAGATTTTGTTGATGAAGATACAGGTGAAGTTGTGTCAATTGAGAGAAATGAAATTGTATTAGATAGAGATACAATAATTGATAATGATAATGTAGTAGAAATATTAGAATCAGGTGTTAAAACAATATTATTGCATAAAGCAGTTTCTGATCAAGGAGATTATGCTATTATTCATAACACTTTACAAAAAGATCCAACAAATTCTGAAAAAGAAGCTGTAGAACATATCTACAGACAACTAAGGAATGCAGAGCCACCTGATGAAGAAACAGCTAGAGGAATAATAGATAAATTATTTTTCAGTGATCAAAGATATAGCTTGGGTGAAGTTGGTAGATACCGTATGAATAAAAAACTTGGTCTTAATGTAGATATGAGTAAGCAAGTTTTAACAAAAGATGATATAATTACTATCATAAAGTATTTAATTGAATTAATCAATTCAAAAGCTGAAATTGATGATATTGATCACTTATCTAATAGACGTGTTAGAACTGTTGGAGAACAATTATCCTCTCAGTTTGGAGTCGGTTTAGCTAGGATGGCAAGAACAATTCGTGAAAGAATGAACGTTAGAGATAATGAGGTTTTTACTCCTATTGATCTTATTAATGCTAAAACTTTATCATCAGTAATTAATTCGTTTTTTGGTACTAACCAGTTGTCACAGTTCATGGACCAAACAAATCCATTAGCTGAAATAACTCACAAAAGAAGATTGTCAGCTTTAGGTCCAGGTGGACTTTCCAGAGAAAGAGCTGGATTTGAAGTTAGAGACGTTCACTACACACATTATGGAAGATTATGTCCTATAGAAACCCCTGAGGGACCAAATATTGGATTAATATCCTCATTAAGTGTTTTTGCAAAAGTGAATAGTATGGGATTCATTGAAACTCCCTACAGAAAGGTATCTAAAGGAGTAGTTGATTTAAACTCTAAGCCAATATATCTGAGTGCTGAAGAAGAAGAAAATAAGTTAATAGCTCAATCAAATTTAGCAGTTGATAAAAATGGTAAAATTATAGAAGAAAAGGTAATTGCACGTCAAGAGGGAGATTTTCCTGTTATTGAATCAAATGAGGTACATTATACTGATGTAGCACCAAATCAAATTTCTTCAATATCTGCCTCATTAATCCCTTTCTTAGAACATGATGATGCCAATAGGGCTCTTATGGGATCAAATATGATGCGTCAAGCCGTTCCTTTATTATTACCAGAATCTCCTATAGTTGGTACAGGACTAGAAAAGTCAGTAGCCTCTGATTCAAGAGTGCTAATTAATGCAGAAGGAAATGGTACGGTTCAATATGTTGATGCTGATAAAATAGTTATCAAATATAACAGGTCTAAGGAAGAAAAACTTGTCAATTTTGATAGTGAAGAAAAAACTTATTATTTAACTAAATTTAGAAAAACAAATCAAGGTACATCAGTTAACCTTAAGTCAATTGTATTTAAGGGAGATAAAGTAGTTAAAGATCAAGTATTGTGTGAAGGGTATGCTACTCAACAAGGTGAATTAGCATTAGGAAGAAACATGAAGGTTGCTTTTATGCCATGGAAAGGATATAACTTTGAGGATGCAATTGTAATTTCTGAAAAGGTAGTTAGAGATGATGTTTTTACATCAATTCATATTGATGAATATTCACTTGATGTTAGAGACACCAAATTGGGTAATGAAGAATTAACTAATGATATTCCGAACGTTTCTGAAGAGGCAACAAAAGATCTTGATGAAAATGGAATGATTAGAGTAGGTGCAGAAATCAAACCAGGTGATATATTAATTGGTAAAATCACTCCAAAAGGAGAGAGTGATCCAACACCTGAAGAAAAATTGTTAAGAGCTATTTTTGGTGATAAGGCAGGTGATGTAAAAGATGCTTCATTAAAAGCATCACCTTCGCTTAATGGAGTTGTTATAAATAAAAAATTATTTTCACGAGCTGTAAAAGATAAGACTAAAAGAGCTCAAGATAAAATAGATATTAAAGAACTTGAAGATAAATTTGATATTAAGTTTGAAGAAATAAGACAAATATTGATAGATAAGTTATTTGTTATTATTGGTGGAAAAACTGCTCAAGGAATTTCCAATGATTTAGGAGAAGATGTATTTCCTAAAGGAAAAAAATTCACTCTAAAAATGTTAAATTCAGTTGATGATTATGCTCATTTAACTAAGGGTAAATGGACGATGGATGATAAAGCTAATAAATTAATTTCTGAACTTATTCATAATTATAAAATCAAGCAAAATGATTTACAAGGATCTTTAAGAAGAGAAAAATTTACTATTTCTGTAGGTGACGAATTACCAGCAGGAATTGTTAAATTGGCCAAAGTTTATGTTGCAAAGAAAAGGAAACTTAAAGTTGGTGATAAAATGGCAGGTCGACATGGAAATAAAGGTATTGTAGCAAGAATTGTTAGACAGGAAGATATGCCTTTCCTAGAAGACGGTACTCCAGTCGATATAGTGTTGAATCCTTTAGGTGTTCCATCTAGGATGAATATTGGTCAAATTTACGAAACAGTTTTAGGATGGGCTGGTAAAAATTTAAATAGAAAATATGCTACACCAATATTTGATGGAGCAACCCTAGATCAAATAAATGAGCTTACTGATGAAGCTGGTATCCCAAGATTTGGCCATACCTATCTATATGATGGGGGAACTGGTGACAGATTTGATCAACCTGCTACTGTAGGAGTTATTTATATGCTTAAATTAGGACATATGGTTGATGATAAGATGCATGCAAGATCTATTGGACCATACTCTCTTATTACTCAACAACCTCTAGGAGGTAAAGCTCAATTTGGTGGTCAAAGGTTTGGAGAAATGGAAGTCTGGGCACTTGAAGCATATGGAGCATCAAGTACACTCAGAGAAATCCTGACGGTAAAATCTGATGATGTTACTGGTAGGGCTAAAACTTACGAGTCGATTGTTAAAGGTGAACCTATGCCACAGCCTGGATTGCCTGAATCCTTTAATGTATTAATGCATGAGTTAAAGGGTCTAGGACTTGATATCAGATTAGAAGAATAATAATATAAAATAATTATCATCAATATATAACCATTATTATGGCAAGAAAACAAGATAATACAGTATTAAAATTTAATAAAATTTCAATAGGTTTAGCATCTCCTGAATCAGTTTTATCTGCTTCTAGAGGAGAAGTGTTAAAACCAGAGACAATTAACTACAGAACACATAAACCTGAACGAGACGGTCTGTTTTGTGAAAGAATTTTTGGTCCTGTTAAAGATTATGAGTGCGCATGTGGTAAATACAAAAGAATTAGATATAAAGGAATTGTTTGTGATAGATGCGGAGTTGAAGTAACTGAAAAGAAAGTTAGAAGAGATAGAGTTGGTCATATTAATTTAATTGTACCTGTTGCACATATTTGGTATTTTAGATCTTTACCCAATAAAATTGGTTATTTACTTGGATTACCTTCTAAGAGGTTGGATATGATTATTTATTACGAGAGGTATGTTGTAATTCAACCAGCCAATGCTATTAATGCAGAAGGTGAGCCGATTAAGAAAATGGATTTTCTTTCTGAAGAAGAATATTTAGATATTATGGATTCACTTCCTCAAGAAAATCAATATTTAGATGATTCTGATCCTGAAAAATTTATTGCAAAAATGGGTGCTGAATGTCTTATTGATTTATTAGCTAGAATTAATCTTGATGAATTATCATTTGAATTAAGAAATAAAGCTAATACTGAAACATCTAAACAAAGAAAGACAGAAGCACTTAAAAGATTACAAGTTGTAGAATCTTTTAGAGAAGCTAACCTAAATAGAGAGAATCTTCCTGAATGGATGATACTTAAAGCAATTCCTGTAATTCCTCCGGAATTAAGACCATTAGTTCCATTAGATGGTGGAAGGTTTGCTACATCAGATTTAAATGATCTTTACAGAAGAGTTATAATAAGAAATAATAGACTTAAAAGACTTGTTGAGATTAAAGCTCCTGAAGTAATTTTAAGAAATGAAAAAAGAATGCTTCAAGAATCTGTTGATTCTTTATTTGATAACACAAGAAAATCTTCTGCTGTAAAAACAGATTCTAATAGACCTTTAAAATCTCTTTCAGATTCATTAAAAGGAAAACAAGGTAGATTTCGTCAAAATTTACTCGGTAAGAGAGTAGATTATTCTGCTAGATCTGTAATTGTTGTTGGCCCAGAATTAAAACTTTATGAGTGTGGAATTCCAAAAAATATGGCTGCAGAGTTATACAAACCATTTGTAATTAGAAAATTAATTGAAAGAGGAATTGTTAAAACCGTAAAATCTGCAAAAAAAATTATTGATAAAAAAGAGCCAGTTGTTTGGGATATACTAGAAAATGTGTTGAAAGGCCATCCAGTTCTTTTAAACCGTGCTCCTACATTACATAGATTAGGAATACAAGCCTTTCAGCCCAAACTTATTGAAGGTAAAGCAATTCAATTACATCCATTAGTCTGTACAGCATTTAATGCTGATTTTGATGGTGATCAAATGGCAGTTCATTTACCTCTTGGTCCTGAAGCAATTCTTGAAGCACAATTGTTAATGCTAGCCTCACATAATATATTAAATCCAGCTAATGGATCCCCTGTAACTGTTCCATCTCAGGATATGGTTCTAGGTTTATATTATATGACTAAATTAAAAAAATCAACTAAATCGCATAAGGTTATCGGAGAAGGTCTAACTTTTTATTCGCCTGATGAAGTTGTTATTGCTTATAATGAAAAAAGAGTTGATTTAAATGCCTCAATTAAGGTAAAGACACAAGACTATAATGATTCTAAAGAACTTGTTAATAAAATTATAGAAACTACGGTAGGTAGAATATTATTCAATGATAAAGTACCTGCTATTGCCGGATATATTAATGAAGTTTTAACTAAGAAATCTCTAAGAGATATTATTGGAGATATTTTAAAAGTTACTAGTGTACCAGAAACAGCTGCATTCTTAGATGAAATCAAAACACTAGGTTATAAATTTGCTTTCCAAGGTGGTTTGTCATTTAGTTTAGGTGATATTATTATACCACCTGAAAAGCATACAATGATAGCAAAAGCTAATAAAGAAGTTGATGCTATTAAAGCTAATTATAACATGGGACTTATCACCAATAATGAGAGATATAACCAAGTAATTGATATTTGGACATCTACTAATGCTGAGCTAACTGAGTTGTCAATGAAAAGAATTCGAGAAGATCAACAAGGCTTTAATTCTGTATATATGATGCTTGATTCAGGAGCTAGAGGTTCTAAAGAACAAATTCGTCAGTTAACTGGTATGAGAGGTTTAATGGCCAAACCAAAAAAATCAAATGCTGGAGGTGGAGAAATTATTGAAAACCCAATTTTATCTAATTTTAAAGAAGGATTATCGATTTTAGAATACTTTATCTCTACACACGGAGCAAGAAAAGGACTTGCTGATACTGCATTAAAAACTGCTGATGCAGGATATCTAACTAGAAGATTAGTAGATGTTGCTCAAGATGTCATCGTTAGTTCAGAAGACTGTGGTACTTTAAGAGGTATTTCTGTTTCTGCCTTAAAGAAAAATGAAGAAGTAGTAGAAAAACTAAGTTCAAGAATTGTAGGAAGAACGTCATTAAATGATGTAATAGATCCTGCAAATGGTGAACTATTAGTTTCTGCTGGTGAACATATATCTGACAAAATTGCTGATAATATAGAAAATTCTTCAGTTGAAGTTATAGATGTTCGTTCTGCATTAACTTGTGAGGCTAAAAAAGGAATTTGTACTAAATGTTATGGTAGAAATCTTGCTACAGGTAAAATTGTTCAAAGAGGTGAGGCTGTTGGAGTAGTTGCTGCTCAATCAATTGGTGAGCCAGGAACCCAACTTACATTAAGAACATTCCATGTAGGTGGAATTGCAGGTAACATTTCAGAAGAAAATAAATTAATTACTAAATATGCTGGTAAAGCTGAAATAGAGGACTTTAAAACTGTACTTGGTAAAGATAACGATGGAAATGAAGTAAATGTTGTTATCTCCAGAACTTCTGAATTAAAAGTTGTAGATCCGAAAACTGGATTAGTATTAAGTACTAACAATATTCCTTATGGATCATTTGTCTACATTAAAAATGGTCAAAAGCTTAAAGCAAATACCTTAGTTTGTGAGTGGGATCCTTATAATGGAGTTATAATTTCTGAGTTTGCTGGAAAAGTAAGTTTTGAAAACATTGAACAAGGATTAACATATCAAGTTGAAATTGATGAACAAACAGGCTTCCAAGAAAAAGTAATTTCAGAGTCTAGAAATAAAAAATTAATTCCAACACTACATATTAACGATTTAAAAGGGAATACTATTAGATCTTATAACCTTCCAGTTGGTGCTCATCTAATGATCGATGATGGTGAACAGATTAATATTGGGAAAGTTTTGGTTAAAATTCCTAGAAAATCAGCTAAAGCTGGAGATATTACAGGTGGTTTACCAAGAGTAACTGAGTTGTTTGAAGCTAGGAATCCATCTAATCCTGCTATTGTAAGTGAGATTGACGGAGTAGTTTCATTTGGTAAAATTAAAAGAGGTAATAGAGAAATTATTGTTGAATCTAAGAATGGCTTAATAAAAAAATACCTTGTTAAATTATCAAATCAAATTCTAGTTCAAGAAAACGATTTTATTAAAGCTGGTATGCCAATGTCAGACGGTTCTATTACTCCAAATGATATTCTAAATATTAAAGGTCCTTCTGCAGTTCAACAATATTTAGTCAATGAAGTTCAAGAAGTATATAGGTTGCAGGGAGTTAAAATTAACGATAAACATTTTGAAGTTGTAGTTAGGCAAATGATGAGAAAAGTTAAAATTCAAGATTCTGGAGATACTATTTTCTTAGAAGATCAACTTGTTCATAAATCAGATTTTATTCAAGAAAATGATGATATATATGGTAAAAAAGTGATTGAAGATTCTGGTGATTCTGAAAATGTTAAAGCTGGTCAAATTATAACTGCAAGAGAATTAAGAGATGAAAATTCAATACTTAAAAGAGAAGATAAAAAAGTTATAATCGCTAGAGATGCTAATCCAGCAACTGCTACACCAATCTTACAAGGTATTACTAGAGCTTCATTACAAACTAAATCATTTATTTCAGCTGCTTCCTTCCAGGAAACAACTAAAGTTCTAAATGAGTCTGCTGTTAATGGTAGAATAGATAACTTAGAAGGCTTGAAAGAAAATGTTATTGTTGGTCATAGAATTCCTGCTGGTACCGGACTTCGTAAATATGAAAGTATTTTAGTTGGTTCAAAACAAGAAATGGAAGAGTTAATAAGAATAAAAGAAGAAGAATTAAATCTTAACTAATTTAATTCAATCCTTATCTTATGAGTAAAAATAATGAAAAAATAAAATCTAATCTAAATATTGAAATAGATGAAAAAATAGCCGAGGGAACTTATTCTAATTTAGCTATTATTAACCATTCTGTTTCTGAATTTGTATTAGATTTTATTTGTATCATGCCTGGCACTACTAAAAATAAGGTTAAATCTCGTATAATAATTACTCCTCAACATGCTAAGAGGTTATCTAAAGCTTTAAATGATAATATTGTAAGATTTGAAAAGAAGCATGGACCTATTAAAGAAAATCAAGTTCCAAATATGCAATTAAATTTTGGTCCAACTGGAGAGGCTTAGTTAATATTCTGATGTATAATGAAATTTTATTTCTGGATACTTCTCAATAGCCATATTTAATGAGAACATTGAGTCAGCTAAATAGACAAGTTTATTATTTTTATCTTTTGCCAGAAATCTTTGCTTTACTCTTTTAAAATCTAAAAAATCTTTATTTTTTTTATCTTTAAACTCTACCCAACAAGCTTTATATACATTTAAATTTTCATAACTACATTTCGCACCATATTCATGTTCTAATCTATATTGTATAACCTCATATTGAAGAGCTCCAACAGTTCCAATTACCTTTCTTCCATTAAGATCTAATGTAAACAATTGTGCAACACCTTCATCCATTAATTGATTTATTCCTTTGGCAAGTTGCTTACTTTTCATAGGATCTACATTATTTATATATCTAAAGTGTTCAGGTGAAAAACTAGGAATCCCTTCATATAATAAATCTTCACCAGAAGTTAATGTATCACCAATTTTGAAATTCCCAGTATCATGAAGCCCAACTATATCACCAGGATATGAGATATCAACTATTTCTTTTTTGTCTGCAAAAAAAGCATTTGGACTAGAAAACTTTAATTTTTTTGATAGTCTTACATGTAAATATGGTGTATTTCTTTTAAATTTTCCAGAAACTATTTTTATAAATGCTAGTCTATCTCTATGCTTTGGATCCATATTTGCATGAATCTTAAATACAAAACCAGTAAATTTATCTTCATAAGGATTAACTTCACGTATTGAACTTGTTTTTGGAAGTGGGGTTGGAGCAATTTTTATAAAACAATTAAGTAGATCTTCTACTCCAAAATTATTCAAGGCTGAACCAAAAAAAACAGGCTGTATGTTTCCATTTAAGTATTCTTTTTTATCAAACTTGGGATATACCATTTCTACGAGCTCTTTTTCTTCTATAAATTTATCATATAAATTGAGTGTTATATTTTGATTTAATTCATTAAGGTTTATTGAAGAAACATTACCGTGTTTGAAAATACTAACTTTATTATTATATATATTATAAATACCAGTAAAGTCATAACCCATTCCAATTGGAAAACTAAGAGGTGTTACTTTTAATTTAAGTTTTAACTCAATTTCATCTAATAGATCAAAAGCATCTTTTCCTTCTCTATCCAACTTATTTATAAAGACTATTATAGGAATTTTTCTCATTCTACAAACTTCAACAAGTTTCTCCGTTTGCTCTTCAACTCCTTTTGCTACATCAATTACTACTATAACACTATCTACAGCAGTTAAAGTCCTAAATGTATCTTCTGCAAAATCTTTGTGACCAGGTGTGTCTAATATATTTATTTTCTTTCCTTGATATTCAAATGCTAAAACCGATGTAGCTACTGAGATACCTCTTTGTCTTTCTATCTCCATAAAATCACTAGTAGCCCCTTTTTTTATTTTATTGCTTTTCACAGCTCCAGCCTCTTGTATTGCTCCACCATATAAAAGTAATTTTTCGGTTAATGTTGTTTTACCAGCATCAGGGTGAGAAATTATTCCAAAAGTTCTTCTTCTATTAATTTCATCATTAAAATTCATTCTAATTTTTTGTACAAAGATAATATTTATACTTCCATACATTTAAATTCAAAAATCTTTTTTTAATTAATGTACTTATTAATTTTTAGTTATTATTTTTGTTTTATATGAAAAACGAAAAAGTGATTTTAGTTGATCAAAGTGATAATAAAATTGGTTTAATGGATAAAATGGAAGCTCATGAAAAAGGTGTTTTGCATAGAGCTTTTTCAGTATTCATTTTTAATAAAAATAATGAGTTAATGTTACAAAAGCGTGCACATTCTAAATATCATTCGCCGGGTCTTTGGACTAATACTTGCTGTAGTCACCAAAGAGATGGAGAATCCAATATTGAAGCAGGAGAAAGAAGGCTTTTAGAAGAAATGGGATTTACTACTGAACTTGCTGAAACTACCTCTTTTATTTATAAAGCCGCTTTTGATAATGATTTAATTGAACATGAATTAGACCATATTTTAATAGGAAGTTTTGAAAACCCACCAAATATTAATAAGATAGAAGTAGATTCTTGGAAATGGATGCAATTAGAGGACATTAAAGAAGATATTGAGATTAATCCAAATAATTATACTGTTTGGTTTAAGATTATCTTTCAGAAATATTATGAATATATAAATCGATAAATATGAGAGTTAAGGTTTCAAGAAAAGCACATTTTAATGCTGCACATAGAATTTTTAATAAAAATTGGGATGATAAGAGAAATGAAGATACTTTTGGAAAATGTAATGGTATAAATTATCACGGTCACAATTATGAATTAATTGTTTCAGTAACCGGTGAAATAGATCCTGAAACAGGATATGTAATTGATATAGGTTTATTAAAAAATATTATAAGAGATCATGTGGAAATTGAATTAGACCATAAAAATTTAAATTTAGATGTTCTATATTTCAAAAATGTTATTCCATCTGCTGAGAATATTTCTATATATATTTATAATAAAATAAAACCTCTTTTAAATAATAATTTTGATCTTGAAATTATCTTATATGAAACTCCTAGAAATTTTGTAACCTACAATGGAAATTAATATGCAAAAATTTATTGAAATTGAAAATCATATAAAATCTTTAGGTTTTAAAATAGTTAGTAAAGATTTTAATAGACCATGGGGAGGGTTTTTAGTTATTGATAACACTCAAATACTAAATTTTATTAATACTTTTTTTTCTGAGATAGATAACAAAGTAATTAGTGATAGCTTAGAATTAAGCCCAAAAATATTAATTGTAAAACCCAACTGTAGACTATCATGGCAATACCATTTTAGAAGATCTGAGATTTGGAAAATCTATGAAGGTAAAGTTGCAATTGTTAGATCAAAAACTGACAAAGAAAGCATCAATGAGATTTTTCATCAAGGAGAAACTATTACTCTAGAGCAAGGAGAGAGACACAGGTTAATTGGTTTGGATAATTATGGTATAGTAGCTGAAATATGGCTACATACTGATCCTAATAATCCCTCTGATGAACAAGATATAGTTAGGGTTCAAGATGATTTTGGTAGATAGATGTTAGTTTATTTGTATACTTAGTTCTATTTTTGCAATAGCAAATATTAAAAAAATATTATGGGAAATATAAGAAATTTAAAAAAAGATATTAATTACGTTTTAGGAGATATAATTGAAGCTGTTTACACGTGGGAGTATTTAAATTTAGACAAGGACACGAAGGAAAGCGAAAAAATAATAGATGAAGCAATAAATATTTTTGATATTTTAATTGCTGAGGTTAATCAAAAAAATGTAGATGATAAAAAAAAGCATTTCAAATCTATTAACCTAAAGCTTGAAGAAAACGGTAAAATGTTAATTGATAAGATTAATAAATTATAGTTGTAACTCTTCTTTTAATAATATACCGTACTTAGAATTTCTAATATTATTATCTAGAGATTTATAGGCCTTTTCTAAGTATTTTTGATTAATTGCTTTTTTATATTTTAACATTATATAAGGTGAAATTTCATTTCCTTTGTTATTTAGCGAAAAATTCACAATAAATAACACCTCCCTTTTCTGTAAACTATTTAATTCATTTTGAATAATTTTAATTTCTTCTATATCATTAATTGACTCAATTTGTCTTTTAATCAATTTTAAATTTTCTTCATTAAATTTGGATATCATTTCTTTAAATTCCTCAAACTTATCTTGTTGATACGAGCCATTAAATTCGGCATCATAACTAAACCTTTTTAAACTTGTATTTAAGGTCATAATACCTTGATTTGCAAAAAACTCAACTTCATCATCATGGATTCCAGATTTAATTAATTTAAGTTTTAACACTTCAGGTTCATTTAAATAACTGTTTAAAGTAAATTCAGAAGATCCATTTATGTTGATAGAGTCTAATATTACTTCATCACCATTACTAGATTTGGTAAGTAGTATAGTTCCTTTTTTTAGACCATTAATATCGCCATTTAATTGAAAATTGTTATTCTCAGTACACGCACTCATTATTAAGATAAGTAGTAGAATTAAATATTTTTTCATAATTATATATCTAACCAGTAAGTAAGTTTTAAATTTAAAGATCTATTTTTTATTCTAGGAATAATGAAACTATCATCTCTATTTTCTGTATAGTAGTTGTCACTATAAACTAAATATAAATCTGAGAGTGGAGCAAATCTCCATTGTAATCGAGTATTTAAACTCAAATTTTCTCTTTGATTACTATATTGAACAAGTGTAGCCCAATAAATATTTTTACTAAATGTAAGATCTATTCTTGGAGATATTAGTAGAATGTTTGCATCTGAGAACGTCTCTGCTAAATTTATTTTATCATAATTTACTTGAATAGATCCAGTAAATTTAGGTTGAATTCTAGATTTTAGATTTAATTTTATAGAGCTAATATTTCCATTAAAAAAACTACCAAATGAGGGTGTAATTGAGTATGTGAAGTCCTTAGAGTACGGAGAACTGTAATAAGCTTCAAAACTGGTATAATTATATTCACTACCAGCTGGCAATGGATTTCCATTTCCAGATCTAGTTGGATCAAAGTCAAAGTATAGTTTTGTAAATCTATTTTTTACCACAGCACCTAATCTTGCACTATCTTTAAATTCAGCCCCCCATCTACCAATTAAAAACTTATCTGATAATTCATTATTAATTTCAGGACGCCATATATAAACTGGAGTAAATTCAATACTATGTGTTTGTAGTTTACTATCAGTTGGCCAAAATTTATATTTTAAATTTGGATTTGCCTTAATGATTCCAGTTCTCTTAATATAACCTAATTCCGAATTAAAGTTATCTTCTACGATCAAGCCACTGATTCTAAAGCTAATGTTTCTAGTATTATAAATAGTATTTATTCCAAATGATAAATCTTTACCAGTACTAATATCAGAGAATGATTTATGAATATAATATTTACCATACCATTTATTGTCCTTTGATGCTAGATTATAATCAATCCCAAATAGTCTGTTATACTCACTATTATTTTCTGAAAAATCATAGTTCTTTGTAGATTGTTTATTTATAAACAAAAAACTAAGATTAGATCTGCTAAACATTTTATGCTGTAATGCAATAATTGAATTATTAGTAGATGCAATTTCATTTTCTAAATCTTCACTTGTTTGCATTGTTAATAATCCAATTCTAAAATTGTTATTTAGTTTTCCACTAAGACGCATTCCAAAATCAATTTTATTTTCTATACTATTTCCATCTAAATCATTAGCAATTCCTATTCTTCTTGAAAAGAAAGGGTTAGCATCCTTTGAATTTCCAAAACTTGAAAAAAGATCACTATTATCTATAAAAAACTGCCTTTTTTCGGGAAGTGTAACCTCATATCTAGTTAGGTTAGTTACTTGTTGATCAACTTCAACTTGAGAAAAATCTGGATTTAAAGTTAAATCTAATGTTAGTGAATTATTTACAGAGAGTTTTATATCCCCTCCAAATTTTATACTTTCCCCATTTATTAAATTCTGATAATCTTTATATGTTCTACTATTTATATAAGGTATAATTGATTTTTTGGATTGTGACTTTCCAAGAGGTTTTTCAAATATCATTTTACCCATAAATGCTAGGTTGAAAAATTGTTGATTTTTAGGTACTTTATGCCAAGAATTCCAGGCACTATTTTTTGTATCTCTTTGATAACTTCCAACATTCCAACTTGTAGATCCTTCTTTAAATTTAAATGCAGATAATGGTATTTTCCATTCGGTAACATAATAATCTTCATATTTCTTTGATGCACAGGACCATTTAGTATCCCAAGTCATATCCCAATCTTCAAGTTCATTTCCTCCATTAAACAATAACATTTCTCTTTGAACACCTATATGATTACTACCAAAGACAAAAGCATTTGTACCATCACTATATGTGTCAAAAATCATTGTTATATTATCTGAATCACCTGCACTGAAATCTCTTTTTAACGAACTTACCATAAGATCAGCTGTCTTTGCTTTGACTTTGATTCCTACATATAAATACTCATCATCATTCATGACTTTTATTTCTGTTTTATATTTTGCTGAATTTCCATTACTTGGAAAATGTTCGTAAAAATCACCTGATGTTTTAGCTAATTGCCAATCTTCTTCATCCAATATTCCATCAGCTATAATTTCTGAATTAATATATTTTACATTTATTTGCTTCTTTGATTTCTCTGCAAATGCTACACTAACTATAAAAAAAAGTAATATTCTTGTTAATTTCATTTCTATTTCTATTAAATAATTTAGCGACTGTTTTATCTTTTCAAGCTAAAGTGACCTCTAAATTCTTTTATCAGTGATTCTTGGTCTCCAAATATAACATCTAGTCTTACAGTGAACCAGTAATCAGTAGCTG
>Ga0213862_10000146_pt1 | contig 29605 bp, 17 predicted proteins | sample PICome_7_FD_160092 | JGI IMG/M metagenome (GOLD analysis project Ga0213862, IMG submission 160092) | Coastal seawater microbial communities near Pivers Island, North Carolina, United States - PICO266 | ecosystem: Environmental > Aquatic > Marine > Coastal | place: USA: North Carolina... | reverse complement strand
AGGTTTATCGGGGAATTTACAATTACTACAGAAGACGGTAATTTAATATGTCCGATTAGGGAACCTTTGTATATTAACATCGATTGACAAACCAAAATATAAATCATATATTTTAATTAATACCAAGAGTAATCATATCAAAACGATATGAGGATAATGTCTCAGGTGTAAAAGATTAAAATTATGGTATCTCAAGAAGAAATTGAACAATTCCTCCATGGTGAGGATGAAGAAAAATATATCGTAGCACTCGAATACGATTACCGGTCTAATAAGATTTTTAAAATCATACAAGACCCCCTTAATGGAAAACAGATTAAATCAGAAACATTTATCCCTTTTGCGTGGGTAGGTGACCTAAAAGGTAAAAACTTTTACAACGGTTCAAAATACGCACAGAAGGAGGCAATGTCTAAACACGGTATTATTATCGAAAAGTTAGACACCCGTGGTGATGAGAGAATGGAACAGGGTTTGAAGTATATGGTGAAGACTACTAAGACCTACTCAAATCTTGTTAACTTTTTTAAGATGGGTGGGTTAGACCCATGGGATAGAGAGAATTCAAACTCAATTGCAATATTATCACCTGTAGAACAATACCTTTGTCAAAAACAAAAACGTTTGTTTAAAGGTTTTGAAGAATACGATGAAGTCCATCGATTTGTATTTGATATTGAGACCACAGGTCTTGATGCAACAAAAGATAAAATATTCCTTATCGGAATGAAGGACAATCGTGGTTACGAAAAAGTTATTGCGGCACAAAATGAGGAAGAAGAAAAACAGATGATAATTGATTTCTTCAACGCCATTAATTATCTAAAACCCACCTTGGTTGGTGGGTACAACTCAGCGTTCTTCGACTTCCCGTTTATTCTAACTCGAGCAACTATATTAGGTTTGGACATTGATAAAATTGCTAAAACCCTTAACCCTGAGAAAACTCTAAGACAAAAGAAGGGTATGTTGAAGTTAGCAAATGAGATGGAGGATTATACTCAAACTATGATGTGGGGGTATAACATCGTGGATATTGCACACGCGGTTCGTAGAGCACAAGCGATTAACTCGGACATCAAAAGTTGGGGACTTAAGTATATTACACAGTTTATCGGTGCAGAAAAAGAAAACCGTGTTTATGTAAAAGGTGATAAGATTGGTAAAATCTATTTTGATAATAAGGACTATTATTTTAATCCAAAGACAGGTGGATATAAAGAAGTAGGCGCGCCTGGCACAGAAAACCTTATGGAAAGATTTCCTGGTCATTATGAAAAGGTTAATGGAGAGTACCTCATCGAAAGATACCTTTACGACGATATTTGGGAAACGATGGTTGTTGATGAAGAATTCAACCAAGCCAACTTCCTTCTTGCAAAACTTGTACCTACCACATATGAGAGACTTTCTACTATGGGTACCGCTACACTATGGAAGATGATTATGATGTCGTGGTCATACAAACACGGTCTCGCAATACCTAAGAAAGGTGAAAAGAGGTCGTTTACAGGGGGTCTCTCACGACTTTTACAGGTCGGGTACTCCACTGATGTACTTAAGCTTGACTACTCGTCTCTATACCCCTCTATTCAGCTCGTACACGATGTATTCCCTAAGTGTGATGTAACGGGTGCGATGAAGAGTATGTTGAAGTATTTCCGTGATACTCGTATTAAGTATAAGAAACTTGCATCAGACCATTATTCTACAGACCCTAAGTTATCTTCACAATACAATCGTAAACAATTACCTATTAAGATTTTCATTAACGCGTTCTTTGGTTCGTTGTCCGCTCCACAGGTATTTCCGTGGGGAGATATGGATATGGGTGAACAGATTACGTGTACAGGTAGACAATATCTTAGACAGATGATTATGTGGTTTATGAAAAGGGGATATGAACCACTCGTTATGGATACTGATGGTGTAAACTTCTCAGTGCCTGAAGGTAGGAATTTACATACTTATGTCGGAAAAGGTTTAAACGGATTGGTTGAAGAAGGAAAAACCTACACAGGTTCAGATGCTGACGTTGCCGAGTACAATGATTTGTTTATGAGAGATGAAATGGGACTTGACACAGATGGACAATGGCCGGCAACCATTAATGTAGCTCGAAAGAACTACGCACTTTTAACCGATAAGGGTAAGGTAAAACTTACAGGTAATACCATTAAATCTAAGAAACTACAAACTTACGTTGCCGAATTTTTGGATTCAGGACTACGAATGTTGTTGGACGGTAAGGGTCAGGAGTTTCTTGATTCGTATTACGAATATATTGGTAAACTATATAATCGTGAAATTCCGATTGCAAAAATCGCAAATAAGGCAAGAGTTAAACAAACTATACCTGAGTATAAAGTACATATCACTAAGAGAACTAAGTCAGGTTCGTTTATGTCACGTCAAGCACATATGGAATTAGCAATGGCTAATAACCTAAATGTTGGTTTAGGTGATACAATTTATTATGTAAATAATGGTACAAGAAAATCACATGGTGACGTACAAAAGAAAAAAGATGAGGTAGTAATTAATTGTTATTATGTGGATGAAAAAACTATTGAGACTGAACCTGATAAGTTAGGTGAATACAACGTACCTCGTTATATTGCGGCTTTTAATAAAAGAATTGAACCCTTATTGGTTGTGTTTTCTACGGAAATACGAGATGAAATATTAATCGATGACCCTGAGAAAAGACCTTTATTTACTAAGACACAAACACAATTAGTAAGGGGTTTCCCAAGAAAAGAAGGTGACCAAGATACCTTAGATGAGGTATTAACGCTTTCAGACACTGAACAGGTGTTTTGGAAATCTGTGGGTATTGACCCATATTATATGTACGTAGAAGGTACTATGAATTTAGTAAATGATGAATACGTTAATAAAAATCAGTCAATTATGAGTTCTTTAACCCATCAGACGACATAATGAACCAACCGTCTCTAAGAAACCTTAATTCTACAGATGCTCCTGAATTTAATTGTATTTCATCATATTCATCATCAATAGAGTAATCGGCAACAATTAAAACCTCACATAACGCTTTGATTGTAACTCTTTCCGTTGTCTGTGAGTCAAGTTCTATCCTACAAGCCTTTACGTCTTTTACTATTATTGCACTCTCACCGTTAGTTTTATAACTTGAGTTTGTTAATAGAGTGGCTTCTGATGTTTTTACAGTTATTCCGTTTATTATTTTTGTTACGGGTGTTGATTTAAATATTGCCATTTTAAATTGTGTAAAACTGTCGTGGAAAGGCTCGGTATTGTAATGATTTATTTAAGTTTTCGGCTTCACTAGCTTGTCTTTCCATCATTTTATCTGGTCTAAGTCTTTCTAATCTTTGTGTTAATTCTTCGATTAATTTTGATTTTTCGTCCTTAGCCTCAGTTAATAATGAGTCATACTCTAATTGTATTTCAGAGTCAGGTGTTTTGAGGTTACCCTGATACTTACCTCTAACTCTACCTAAAGATTCTTTTACGTATGAAGTAAACCATCTTCTAACCCATGTTTGTGCGGGATTATTTAATTCTTCCCATAACATTTCATCTATAGGTATATCTGACGGTAATCTAACGATGTCAGGGTTTTCTTTTAAACAAGTTTCTCTATCATCTGTTTCATAATACCAATACCAAACTTTGTATTCGTTATTATTTATATTACCAAAGTCGAACTTACCACCTGGTACATTCATTAAATGAACCGCTTTTTTACCACCAGGTAATGCGGTAACACGATAAGTTAACTCACCTGCAATCATTCTTCGTTTGATGTTGATGTCTTGCATTCTCAACAACATATCAAATGCGGGTGTAATAAAGTAATTACCCATAGTTCCCATCTGTGAAAATCCTGCTCCTCCACCTAAACCAATACCACCAAATCCACCAAATCCACCCATAAACGGGTCAAAGTACGCCGCGTCTAATTCTGCACGAGTAAACCAAAGAAGTTCGTTAAGTTCTCTTCCTTTAGGTATTTCGTAAATTTGTTGACCTTTCTTTAGGTCTATGTAATCCTTCTTAAGTACTGAATCACCTCCCGCTTGTAGTCCAACAATTTTTGAATAAGCATATGTATATTGTGTCTCCCAATCTAAACTTCTACTAATGAATGCTCTAGTTAGTGATTGTTCATCTAAATTTAGACCGTATAGTGATGTCCACTGTGATTCAATTAACCAATCATTCACATATTGAGCATAATCTTGAATTGATAGCTCTAACAGTGAGTCCATCATCTCATCTGTTATTTCAACACCTCTTATTGGTGCACCTAACAGATGTTTAATTCTTGTAAAAAGTTTACTTCTTTGTGGTTCAGTTATTGCAGACATAGACCTTTTTTACTATAAATATCAAGAGTTATACATTTCCTCTTTTATCGTATAGTTTTGACTTATCAAATACGTACTGACCGTTGACTATCTCGGTATCGGAATTATCAAACACCATAACTCCCTTTTTATCGTGATGGAAAATCATTAAATCGGTTTTATATGGTTTTATAACACCAGTACCGACCATAGTTATTTTTCCGTCAGATTCTTTATAGTATTTAAATGGTTTGATTTGTGCGGTCTTATCACCATCTTTAGTTCTAAGAACTGCGTCCACACCTCCGATAGCATCCACAACACTACCCAACTCACCAACCTGTTTTACGTTTCCGTAACCGAAAATCTTTTGTAGTTTTTCTACAGAATTTTTTTCTGTTTCATCACCTTGTCTATTTCTTCGGTCAACGGTTTGGTACATGTTTGTAAATGTTTTAGACGCATGTGCAAATAGTCTGTCCTTGTATTGTCTAATATATCTAATAAAACGATAGGCTTCCTTTATTTGTTCAGACTCGTTTTTACCTTTGAAATTTATTGGTTTTATCCCTGAATATTTCAGTACTTTATTCATATCATTTTGTAAAATACAAAATGTTGATGCGTTTGTATTAATTTTATTTAGTACTGAACGACCTGGTTCTTTAACACCTTGATATTCAAAATCATATATTCCTGACAGTTGGTCACCCTGCTTTTCTCTCCAAAAATCCTTAAATATTTCTCTGAATATTTCATCGATTGCTTTTCGGTATGACCACTTTATTCTCGGATTACTGTTGAATAAATTAATGGTATCTCTTACTTCTCTCGATGAACACCCTGCACTTTCACTCTCAATCAATAACTCTTTTGGTTTAACTGATTCGTTTAAACTTTCTTTAGATTGAGACTGTAAAAGTTCGTTAGCAAATGACCAATTAACTACAGTCCAAAAGTTTTTAATATAATCATCTCTTTTGTTTCTGTATTTTAAGTAATATGAGTGTTCCCATAAATCTAACCCTAACAAAGGAAATCCACCACCTTTAATGGTATTCATTAATGGATTATCTTGATTGGCGGTTGACATAATTTTGAGTCTATCGTTTTTCGTTAAAACCAACCAAACCCATCCTGAACCGAATCTTTTTTGAGCTACGGATTCAAACTGTTTCTTAAAATTATTAAAAGTTTTAAACTCTTTAATAATTTTTTCATATATGTCACCCGTACATCTTTGTTTTTTCGGACTCAGCATTTTCCAAAAAAGTGCGTGGTTAAATGCTCCACCCGCGTTATCTTTTATTCCTCTATCAAATCGTGAAATGGATTTGATGATTTCTTCTAAACTCTTGTCTTTACCCTTCTTATCTTTAATCGCTTTGTTAAGCTTTTCAACATAACCCTTGTAGTGTTTGTTGTAATGAACATTCATAGTTTCTTTGTCTATGAAACGTTCTACGGCTGAATAAGAATAGGGTAATCTTTCGATTCCTATTTTTTTCATTTCTTGAAGTATTGTTGGGGGTATTTTTTGACTAACCCTTTCAGTGATGATACGGTTCTCTAAATCCTGTATCTGTTCTAATATTTTTTTAGTCCCCATAATTTATTTTATCTATAAATAACGCGGAGAACATAAATATCTTAACTTTTTTGTGAAATCATATTTAATATTTCTTCCATCACGTCACCTCTACCCTCATTATCACCCATAACTGTTTCAAAAATATTCTTTTTCTTATTGAGAATATTGTATATAATACCTTCAATAGTATTCTCAAAGATAGGGTAATATACCGATACTGAAAATTTTTGACCATATCTGTACGCTCTATCTTCAGCTTGAGAGTGGTCCGAAGGTACAAATGATAAGTCATTCATAATTACTGCTTCAGCTGCAGTCAAAGTGATACCTACACCCGCAGCTTTTAAGTTACCCACAAATACATTTATCTTTTCGTTGTTTTGAAACTCATCAACTGAATGTTGTCTTTGTGGTTTAGACATTTTACCATCTAATTTAACTGCAGACTTACCAAAATGTTCAGTGATTTTATTAAGGGTATTTGTAAAATTAGTAAAAATAATAACCTTTTTACCTTGTTCTATAATATTTTCTGCGAGTTCAATGGTATCTTTTATTTTACTTTCAGCGATGACCTGTCTTACCATCATCAATTTTGAAAATTGTACTGTAAGTGAATTAGAGTCTTCTGACGAATTATACCAATCATAGTATTCACCCATCAACTTTTCATAGTCACGAGACTTTAACCTTAGATAAACGGGTGTAATAATCTTTTCAGGTAAATCTAAAATATCTTCTTTCAACCTTCTCAAAACCTGAGGTTTTGTTCGGTCTCTTAACTCTTCGAGATTTGATGCACCACTTACATTCCATACTTTCTTTGCTCCGACACTAAACTGATAACCCGCACAGTATCTTATTGCATATGCCATCCAGTTGTCAGCAACGGGTGAATCGACTAAATCTAAAAGATTGAAGTAATTCATTGGTCTTGAAGTCATGGGTGTCCCTGTTAACAACCAAACCTTACCTACTTTTTTAACTATATCGTTAGCAATTTTTGTTCTTTGTGCTTTTTTATTTTGAACGTAATGAGCCTCATCCATTACAATCAAATCAAATCCATAATTTAAAATATCTGATTTGTCAGGGTGTTTGGGGTCATGGAAGTTTTTAAGGATGTCATAGTTTATAATTGTATACTCTGACGGTTCCCATTTTTTACCTTCAATTATAGAAATTTCTTTATCAGTATAATTTTCTATTTCTCTTTGCCAGTTAATCTTTAAAGATGCGGGACAAATGATAAGAACTTTTTCAGCACCACACTCTAAAGATGCGATGACCGTCGATGTGGTTTTACCTAAACCCATATCATCAGCAAGGATAAATTTATCGTTACCGACTAATTTTTCTATCGATTCTTTTTGATGAGTTAATGGAGGTCTGTGTGAATATTTTTCATAATCTATAGAAACCTCTCTCTGTTTGTTTTTTTGAAGTGCCACTTTTGGTAACCATATATCGCTTAAATCTTCATTCTCAAACAACTTACCCCATATATGAAATGACTTTTCTTTCTCTACTAAAAGTTTTTCGACATATATTTTTTCAGGTTTTTTAGTTAGAAGTTTGTCGTCCATAAGTTTTTGTGCGAAGTAACTATCTAACTCTACCCATTTTCTCGCAACTTTTGGTGTTGTCTCATTAAACTTTATAATGTAATCTGCCTGAGCTCTTGTGAGTTTAAAGTGATTAAACTTTCTCATTTTACCCTGAAGTCTTAATATATAGTTATTGAACCCCTCATATTCCTCAAGAATACGAAGCGCCCTCACTTCGGGTAAGTTTTTTAAAGTTTTATTTTCCAAAAGGTAAGTAAATACATATAAAGATAACTGATAACTTAATATTTATCAATAATGAGTGGAAGAAAGATACCAATCACAAGACTAAATAAATTCTTCGGTGCGGAGGATTTTGATTTAGATATCGCTATGGGTCGTGAATGGCTTGAGGGTGATATGAACTTTAGGTTGGTTCTATATCGTGTCGACAGACAAAAAACAAAAACCGACGATGTATACGGTGAAACTGTTGAGGACGGTATAAAGTTTTTACCCCCTGTAGAGTTTATGGGATATGTACAAATTGACCAACCTGAAAATCAGGATTACGGACAGAGTAGAATGTCACAAATGGAACCTGGAAACTTAAAGGTGGGGGTCTATCAGGAATCATTAGATGAACTTAATATTGATATTGAATATGGTGACTATATAGGTTATTACGAAACTGAGTCTCGTGTAAGATATTATTCAGTAGTAAATGATGGAAGGGTAGTCAGCGATAATAAACATACGTATGGTGGATACAAACCTTTTTATAGAAGTATTGTGGCGTCACCAGTAAATGATAATGAATTTAGAGGATTATGAAATCAAAACTAATAAAAGAATTAAACATGATGAAGTCACGTATGGGGCTAATATCTGAAGATATAAATCAAGACCTTATCGGTAAGAAGGTCATGGTTTACTATAACTTACACAAAAAAACCTTTTCAGTACAATATCAGGGTAAAGTAGTATTATATGCCGATTATGTAAAACTTGTTGATGTTGAATTTCGTGTAAGAGAGGGGGGTAAAGAGAAAGTTAGGAAGGAAATGAGAAAAAATGTCCATGCTTTTGTGATAGGCACATTAATGGATTACTGTGAATTCCCTTGCGAGAATATGCCACCCGAAACAAACGATAATGTGATTACTTACAATCCTTACGAATACGATTCATTTGTAAAATTGGATTCTGAAGAGCCAATATATAATGCTAATGAAATTGACATGATTAATACTAGACATAAAATATTTCATATTAACGAAATCATAAAATAATGGCGTTTCCAAAAAAGGTAAAAAAGGATTTAAAACTAACTCCCGATAAGATTCTTATGGAGAGAAGAGAAGAATTGCTTGAATTTATTCAAGAAGGTGGAACTTACTTACCTAAAAGTGTTTTACATGCTGATTTAGATAGGGGTATGTTAGATTTTGTAAAAGAAGATTTAGAGATGGTTGCAGACGGAAAGACTGTTAACCCGATTGACATTATAATTACCACACAAAATTGGGCTCAGTTTACTGAGACATGGAAATTTCAGGATTTAGACAAGAATATAAAACCTCCGTTTATTGCGACAGTCAGACAACCCGAAGTGAAATATGGAACTAACCCATCACTACAATACACGATACCAAACAGAAAACAATTTTATTATGCTAAAGTTCCAACATGGGACGGACAAAGAAAAGGTATGGACATATACAAAATACCACAACCCGTACCTGTTGATATTACTTACAACATTAAAATATTTTGTACTAAAATGAGACACTTAAATGAGTTTAACAAACTTGTTTTACAAAAGTTCTCTTCAAGACAAGCCTACACCTTTGTAAAGGGTCACTATGTACCTATAATTTTAGACAATATTTCTGATGAATCCGTATTAGATATTGAAAAAAGAAAATACTATATTCAAAACTATACATTTACTATGTTAGGTTTCTTAATAGACGAAGAAGAATTTGAAATCGTACCCGCGATAACAAGAGCTTTAACAATGTACGAGGTTGACACAACAAGAAAAGATAGGAGAGTAAAAAAACATCCTTCTAACCCTCAAAATTTTGATATTGATATTTTATTTTTATCGGGAAACACTACTGTCGCTGAAAGATATCCTTATAAAATAGATTTAACATTTTTAGAAACCACTAATATCAATGAGTACTCGGTTTATATAAATGACAATTATATGGGAGACGATTTATCCAGTATCGAAATTAATACTAACGATACCATTAGGATAGATGTAGTCAAAGACGATGTAACAAAACAGTCAGTTATAAAGTCAAAAGCACACATACCCTATAACGACTAACTACTCCCCATATATATCAATCTCTTCACCACAATTTTCTTCAATAAGTTTTTCAATAAACTTATACATTTTCAAACCATTCTTATTACAATGTTGTTTTAACATAGTGTGGTGGTGTTCTGAAATTTTTAGGTTTTTGATTTTCATATAGAGGTTTTTTTAATAAGGCAGAAAAAAGGTAGAAAAAAGGATGCCTAATCAATAAATATGTCATATACACATTTGTACTTTCGGTTTTTACACAATATTTATCAAATAAATAAATTAAAACAGAAAACTAATTAATATGGCAGACAAAGTATTCGTATCTCCAGGTGTATATACATCAGAAAGAGATTTAAGTTTTGTAGCTCAAAGTGTTGGTGTAACTACACTAGGTATTGTCGGTGAAACTTTATCAGGACCAGCCTTCGAACCAATTTTCATCACAAATTTTGATGAATTCTCAGCATATTTTGGAGGTACAAGCCCAACAAAATTTATAAATACACAGATTCCTAAGTATGAAGCTGCGTATATAGCAAAAGCATACTTACAACAATCTAATCAACTTTTCGTAACTCGTGTACTTGGTTTGTCAGGTTATGACGCAGGACCCGCGTGGTCTATTTCAACCGTAGGTAACGTTAAAAAAGATTCAGTAACCGTAACATCAGAGAATGGTCCATGGTTGATTGAGTTTAGTGGTGTTTCAGGAACGAGTACTTCTATTGAAATTACAGACGCAACAAACCTACCGAATTATATTGAGGATTATTTGACTTTACCGTACACAACATTTAGTGGTGGTAAATCTACTCTTGAGGACGATTTAAAAACAAGTTTTTATGGTGAAATATCTGACCCAACAAACTCAGGTGAAACATCGTATATATTTGGTACTTTAAGTGGTGGTACCTTTGATTCCTTGACAGGTGCTACTCCTAACTTTAGTGAAACTAGTAATATACTTGATGTTGATGGTCTTACAGTTGCGACTGCAGATTTTGAAGCGTCAGAAAATGACACGTGGTATTATTCATTATTCCCATACGCAAACGATGAATACACAGGTGTTGGTTTTGGTGTAGGTGTTACAGGATTAACAAACACGTCAGGGGTTAATTATTCAGGAAGTGCGGTTGTTTACGACACAAGGTACTCAGGTACACCTATTACTGATTACCATAATATGGTAATTACCACTTTACGTTCAAGAGGTATTGCTACATACGGTAACGATACTGGTGCGGTTTATGAAGTGTCAGGATTAACAGATGTTCAATTATACTCGGAAGGGGCATATTCAGGTATCACTAACGACCCATTTGCTAAATTCCAATTATCAGGTATAACTAAAGATTCTGATGTATTTACTTTCGACACATCACTAAAATTAAGTGACCCTAACTTTATTAGTAAAGTTTTAGGTCAGTCTAATTTTGGTAAGGATAGAAATGATGTTCCTTTAATGGTTGAAGAAATATACTACAACTTATTAAATACGGGTTATAGAGAAGGTAAAATCAGAGGTCTAAACACTGACCTATTATCATTTAACAGTGCTAGAGCAGATGTCGACAATACAGGTATCGGTTGGTACTTAGATAGATATCAGACACCTGACACACCTTATGTCGTTTCAGAATTAAGAGGTAATGAAGTATTTAACTTATTTAAGTTTATTTCAATATCTGATGGTAATGGTGCTAACACTGAAGTGAAAATTTCGATAGCAAATATTTCATTTAATAACTTAACTTTTGATATTGTAGTTAGAGATTTCTTTGATACAGACTCAAGTCCTGTAGTATTAGAAAAGTTCACAAATTGTACAATGGACCCTAATCTAAACAGCTATGTAGCAAAGAAGGTTGGTACCGCTAATGGTGATTTTGAACTTAAATCAAGATACATTATGTTAGAGGTAAATGAAGAAGCTCCTATTGATTCATTACCTTGTGGTTTCAGAGGATACCAAACAAGACAGTATAAAACATATAAGTCACCTCACTTGATTTATAAAACTAAGTACGATAAGGCTGGTGAAGTTTTATTTAACCCACCTTTCGGAACTGCTAATGGTGACAACCAAACAAGAAGTTCTGGTGACAATCCAAGAAGAGTTTATTTAGGTGTTTCAAATACAGTTGGAATTGACACTAACTTCGCACAATATAAAGGAAAACAAAATCCAACAAGTTTAGGTACCGCAACTGAGTCATCTAAATGGGCGGTATTAACTAAAGGTTTCCACATGGATTCAGGAGCAACCGTAGTTACAATACCAAGTACGTGGACAACTTCAGGAGAGACTGCTTTTGAAGTAGGAGATGCTGAATTTAGAAGTGAACCAGACGATACGTCACCATACTACAGATTAAATTCTCGTAAGTTCACATTGATTCCAACAGGAGGTTTTGACGGTTGGGATATCTACAGGGAATACAGAACTAACGGAGATAGATATATTTTAGGTAATAGTGGTTACTTAAAAGGACAAGCGTCAGGTTCAATTCGTTTCCCAAATGCAACAGGATGGGGAGCGTTTAAAACGATAACAGGACCCGACAAACAGGATTGGGGTAACACTGACTATTACGCATACTTATGGGGTCAGTCAACATTTGTAAACCCTGAAGCGGTAAACATAAACATATTTACAACACCAGGTATCGACTATGTTAACAATTCTAATCTTATAGAAGAAGCAATCGATATGATTGAAACTGATAGAGCGGACTCAATCTATATTTGTACAACACCTGACTATAATATGTTTACTAACACAACATCTAACTTTACAGGTGACTTTATATACCCACAAGAATCAACTGAAAATCTTGAGGATACAGGTATAGACTCTAACTACACCGCTACTTACTACCCTTGGATTTTAACAAGGGATGGAGTAAACAATACTCAGATTTACTTACCTCCTACTGCTGAAGTAGTTAGAAACTTAGCGTTAACCGACAACATTGCATTCCCATGGTTCGCATCAGCTGGTTACACAAGAGGTTTAGTCAATGGAATCAAAGCACGTAAGAAGTTAACACAAGATGATAGAGATATCTTATACAAAGGTAGAATCAACCCAATCGCAACGTTCTCAGATGTCGGAACTGTTATTTGGGGTAACAAAACTACACAAGTTAAGGAATCTGCACTTGACAGAATCAACGTTAGAAGATTGTTACTACAGGCACGTAAGTTGATTTCGGCAGTTGCGGTGAGACTATTGTTCGAACAGAATGATGACCAAGTAAGACAAGAATTCTTGGACTCAGTAAACCCAATATTAGATTCAATCAGAAGAGATAGAGGTTTGATTGACTTTAGAGTTGTCGTTCAGAACACTCCTGAGGATTTAGATAACAACCAATTAGTAGGTAAAATATATCTAAAACCAACAAGAGCATTAGAATTTATTGATATCGAATTCTTAATCACACCAACAGGAGCATCATTCGAAGATATCTGATAATTATTAAATGGGGGTCAGTTAATCTGTCCCCCATTTTTAGCCTTTAATTAAACGTTTAATAAAAAATAAAGAAATGGAATTCAAGAAAAAAATTTTAAGGGAATCTATGGAGTTAGAAAGTAACGGTGTTGAGACGTATTCAGAGAAGCCTCAAAACATCGTCATGACAGAAGCTCAGTTAGAGAGACTTATTCAAAACTTAAATAAGTGATTTTATGAACTTAAAACAGATTATAAGAAAAAACCTCACAGACATTTTGGTTAACGAGGGTATAGAAGAAGGTAATCCCGACCACAAGTATTATGCTTTTGATTGGGACGATAACATTGTAACTATGCCCACTCAGATAATGTTAGTTGCTGAAGACGGTCATGAGGTTGGTATGTCCACAGAAGATTTTGCAGAATATAGACAAAGAATTGGTAAAGAACCTTTTGAATACAACGGAGAACTTATTGTTGGTTATGCTGAAAATCCTTACAGAAATTTCGGTGTAGAAGGTGATAAGAGGTTCATTGTTGACTCTATGTTGGCCGAACCTGGTCCATCATGGGATGATTTCGTAGAATGTATAAATGGGGGGTCTATTTTCGCTATAATTACCGCTAGAGGGCACACACCGTCTGTTTTAAAAGATTCAATCTATAATATGATTGTTACAAATCATAATGGGATTAATACTCAAACATTAATCGAAAACCTAAAAAAATATCGTGATTTATCAGGGGAGGTCCTAAAAGACGACCAACTTCTGATAAAAGAATACTTAGATATGTGTAAGTACCATCCAGTTACTTATGGTGAAGGTTCAGCTTCAAATCCTGAAGAGGGTAAGATAAAAGCTTTAAGAGAATTTATTGACTATGTAAAATATCAGAGTCAAAAACTAGGTCAAAAAGTAACATTTACAAATGATGTAAAGAATAACTTTGTTCCACAGATTGGTTTTTCTGATGATGACCCAGGCAATATAGAATCTATAAAGAAGTTTTTAGATAAAGAATATGAAGAAAGCCCAGTAAAAACTTATTTAACTAAGGGAGGAGATAAACAAGAAGTTTAATTTCTAACTGCTAGTAAGGATTTTACCGATAAAAAAATAAAAGTAAAGAGAAAAAAGTTCTTAGCTGATATTTATAATTAAATAAACGAGAAATTTAAAACCAAAATACTATGGCTGATTTATTAATGAAAATGCCCGTACCGTATGAACCAAAAAGGAAGAATAGATTCGTTCTTACCTTCCCTTCTTCATTAGGTATAAACTCATGGTACGTTGAGTCTACTTCAAGACCTAATGTACAGATTAACTCGACAGAGATTCCATTCTTGAACACATCTACTTATGTTGCAGGTAGATTTACATGGAATACAATTAATGTAACGTTTAGAGACCCAATCGGACCATCAGCATCACAAGCGTTGATGGAGTGGGTAAGATTAACAGCAGAATCTGTTACAGGTCGTATGGGTTATGCTGCGGGATACAAGAAAGATTTAGACTTAGAAATGTTAGACCCAACAGGTGTGGCAGTTGAAAAGTGGATTTTACAGGGAACATTCTTAACTGATGTTAACTTCGATAGTTTAGGTTATAGTGACGACGCGTTGGCAACAATTACAGCAACACTTCGTCCTGATAGATGTATTTTGGTTTACTAATACTATTGAAAAAAAATTAATAAGCTATATATTTAACCATAGGGTTTATTCCCTATGGTTTTTTTTTATATAATATGGAAGATACTACAAGACAATACGGTCAACAGGAATTTAATTTACCACACGATGTGGTTACTTTACCGTCGAAAGGTAAATTTTATAAAAATAAGAAGAAAGTCTTGAAGGTTGGATATCTAACAGCTCAAGATGAAAACTTATTAATTGGTGGTAATCGTAATGATAGTATTATTAATACTCTAATTAAGAATAAGGTCTATGAACCTGATTTCAAGGTCGATGAATTACTTGAAAGTGATATGGAAGCGATTTTGATATTTTTGAGGAACACCGCTTTTGGTCCTGACTACGGGTTCACACTTACCGACCCAAAAACAAATACCAAGTTTGAGTCAACAATAAGACTCGACGAATTAAATATTAAAGAACCTCAAATACAACCTGATTCTGAAGGTTTATTTGAATTAAAATTACCTAAATCGGGGTCTTTACTAAAATGTAAATTATTAAATGTCGGTGAGATGAATGAGTTGAATCGACAGTTTGAGTCATACCCTCAAGGAATAACAGCACCTGTTGTAACAGGTAAACTAGAAAAACAAATTGTGAGTGTAGACGGTAATAAATCAAGAGAAGATATCTCTAAATTTATTATGGCCTTACCAATTTCAGATTCTAAATATATTAGAAATACTCTCAGCGATTGCGAACCAAGATTGGATTTAAATCGTGAAGTTACCGCCCCGTCAGGAGAAAAAGTGAATGTGAGAGTCACTTTTGGGGCGGAGTTTTTTCGGCCTTTCTTCTGAATATAGGGTATCTATGCTCGAGGAGTTTTATTACCTCTCAAAACATGTACACTTCTCATACAAAGATATGTTAATCATGCCAACCTTTGAAAGAAAGTTCTTTGTTAATAAGTTATCTGACGAATTTCAGAAACGAACTGAAGAAATAGAAAAACAAAAAAGTAGAAGGTAAATATTTATAATAAAAACCTATAATGTTGCTTTTTCAAGAAGATAAAAATGCGAGTTCAGGAGCTTCTGGTAATGCAAAGGAATTAGAAGGTTTATCAGGTGCTTTAGGGATATTTAGTTTGAAGTATGATGATTTTACTCAGACGTTAAAAAAAAATATACCGATAACTAAGGACGGCATAAAAGGAATTATCGACTCAACGTCTAAATTAGAAGATTTATCGTTTAGACTTACACAAGAAACTTTAGGCCAAACAGGTGTAATTGCAAGAGGTGTACAAGAGACTCTTGCACAAGCGGCTTATGATTCCGCGCAATATGGTATAACATTACAAGACCAGGTTAACGTGTTTAAAGAAATAAACACAATTATGCAAAAAAATACAATGTTAACTAATGAACAACAAACCAATATAGCGTTGTTAGCTAATAACGCGGGAGTTGCTGCAGGTGATATTGCAACCATGGTTGAAGCATTTGACACTATAGGGGTAAATACAGATGATGCAATTGCTAACATAAGTAAAATGCAACAAGAGGCCAGGTCTTACGGTATAAATGTTGGTCAGTTTATGAAAAACATTGGTTCAAATATAAAACTATTGAACTCATATAATTTTAAAAATGGTGTTGAAGGATTCAGTAAAATGGTTGCTAAGGCACAAGCGTTACGTATCGACTTCAATAAGACAGTCAGTTTAGCCGATAGTTTATTATCACCTGAAACCGCTATTGAAACTGCCGCAGGATTTCAAATGTTAGGAGGGGCTGTTGGTGACTTAGGAGACCCATTTAAGTTATTACATATGGCACAAACTGACATTGGAGGATTACAGGACTCAATATTAGGAATGGCGGAATCCGCAGTGTCATTTAATGAAAAAACAGGTGAGTTTGATATACCTGTTACTGAAATGTATCGTTTAAGAGAGGCTGCTCAACTAACAGGTATGGACTACCAAGAATTAGCTGACACGGCGGTTAAGAGTGCTGAAAGAACTAAAAAACTTGATTTATTAGAAGGTGCGGGGCTTAATGATGAGACTAAAGAGTTGGTTGCTAACTTAGGTGAAATACAGAACGGAACAGTTAAAATCAAATTACCTGGTAGTGATGAATTAGTAGACGCAACTAAATTAGGAAGTGAAGAATATGCGGATGGTTTAGAAAAATTAAAACAAATACAAGAAGATAATAAACTTTCAGATAAAGAAATTGCGTTACAACAATTAAGTGCGTCGAGAAAACTAAATGTCGTATTAGAAGCTCAAGTAGCGGCTTTGGGACCATTAATTGGTACAAATACTGACGCGATTTTAGATATAATAGACGCAGCTGGTACAGGTGCTGAAGTTACCACTGAGTCTATACGAAACGCATTTAGTGGTGAAAACATGGAAAAATTTGGTAAAAACTTTACCGATGCAGCTAAAGGAGGATTTAAAACAGGTTCGGTAGAGAATGAAAAATTAACCGCAACGATTGGTACTATCTTAAACGACCTACAAACCGAAAAAGAAAATTTTTCAAAAAACTTTTCAGAAAAAATAGATGTAGACAGTATCTTCAAAATGGAAGATGGGGGAGGATTAGACGTGCTGACTCAAGGATTAAATAAATTTGGAATAACAATAGACGGATTATCCAAAGCCGATGTGACAGGTGTTTTAGGTGCTTTAGGTGATGATATAGACGGTTTTATCAAAGATATGATGACTATTGGTAAAGATACAGGTAGAAATTTAGAAAGAGGACAAGGTAGTGTTGAAAACGACGAAGAAGGTAATACGTCAAGTGTAACACCTACAAGTGTACAAACAACACCAACACCCACATCTAATACTAATGGAGGAACTGCGTTATCTAATGTTATTATGGATTCCGAAAAACCTCAATTAGGTGTACAGGATGTAAATTTAAATGTTGGTGGAACTATTGATTTTGCAATTGACGGAACAAACTTACCACAAAATATTTCAACAGAAGAGTTAGCGTCTCAAATAGTAAACAATCCAGACTTTACTAGTAAGTTGATGTCAATATTTACCGATGCAAATAATACGTATTCTGTATAAAAAGTTAGAATTAATCTATTTATATAGAAATAGATTTACATGGCTAGTGAATTAACATTTGACGCTACAGAAAACTTCAGAAAAAAACTGTTAGTTCGTAACCTTGAACCATATAAAGATGGATATAAGGGTAATGAAGGTCCGGGAGATTCAGAGTTTTTTATTAAAGATTTAGGTGTAGTAGACACCACTAAAATCGAAGAGTCAAAGGTTAATCAAGAAGCTAAAAAAAGAGCATTTATAAGTAATCAATATGGTCCCGAAGGGGGTTTTAAAGACTTTATTGATATAAGAGATGTTGAAAAGGTAATAGAAAAACGAGAAGGATACTATACCTTTGTTGCTTCAGTTTATAATTCTTTTAATCTATTAACATCTCAAGACCCAACAGGTACGAATGGTAGTTTAAGTCAAGATTCGGCATTAGCACAAATAGGTGCTAATCAACTTAAAACAGAGTTTGAATACAGGGTCGCGGAAGAAACATACCAACAGACTTTAGGTAGAATAAATGTTATTGATGCCTTATCAGACCCGTTTGATGCGTTAGCAATAGCAACGGGTCGGGAAGAAGTAATAGAAAGTAATTTTAAAATATCTGTACCTGATAATATTGTTGGTAAAGGGCTAGACTTCATAAGTCGAGTGACAGGAGTTTACTCCCCCTATTCTTGGATACCTGGTAATTATTTTAATAAAGTTGAAGAACAGTCGAGCGTTAATCAGGCTTCGAGAGGTGATGGTGAATTTAGTAATAGAGGTACACTAAAACCCGACTCAAACAAAAGGTCATCTGAACTATTCTTATCTAATACAGGTAGAGGACAAACCAAGAGACTATTTAAAAGTCTGTCTTTAAATGTATTTGCGCCTGACTATACAGATAATAATAGAGCATTTGGATTAAAGGCACCTGTAGGTAATTACTATATAGGTAGTAAAGAATCGGACCCTAAAGATATTATATCACCACCGGGTGAATTACCTACAGACCAATTTGGTAATAGTGTCAGGGTACCCGTAAGAGGATATTCTGAATTAGGAAAACTGTATGAAAATAATGAACCACTTAAATTTGGATTAAATGGTACTAAATTTCTAAGAAACAATACAAGAACAAACAGTAGTTATGATGCACCAAGAATACAAGGGGGATTTACATGGACAAGTTCTAGTAGTCCTGGTGCTGCCGGTAAGTACCCGACTGAAGGAGGTGGATTAGGTTCTACTGATAGTACATTTGAATCAACAGTTAAGTCGTCATGGGACGGGACTTCTTCAGCTGCTAATTATGTATTTAGAGAAGGTTCAATACTTGACGACACACAAAAATTAATTGAATCTGCAGAGGGACTACAAGGAGATGCTAGACTACAACACGTAGGACATGCAATCAATCAAGTTTCTAAAGTTTTTAATGACGGTACAAGAGAGTTGACAAAAGGTTCAAGAGTGTATCAATATACTGATAATGAAAGTGGACAAGCCAGGGGTATAGAATACTGTAGAGTTTTTACAAAAGACGTACCGTATCTTACAAACAGTCAATTACAAAAGGAAGATGGGATGACAAATCAAAACAGAAGATTTCAATATTCTGTTTTAGATAATACATACAACTTGAATATCGCGCCATTTAGAAATGACGGTTCAACAAATATTCAGGAAGATAAAGTAAAAAAGTATATGTTTTCAATAGAAAACTTAGCTTGGAGAACATCGAGTAAACCTGGACTCACATATGCGGATTTACCTGTCTGTGAGAGAGGACCTAATGGAGGTAGAATAATGTGGTTTCCACCATATGATATGAAAGTTTCAGAAACTAATTCTACAAATTGGACATCTAATGAATTCTTAGGTAGACCAGAACCAATATTTACTTATAATAATACCACAAGACAGGGTAGTTTATCATGGAAAATAGTGGTGGACCATCCGTCAATAATGAATGCAATTGTAGATAAAGAATTATCGGGAGAAAATTCACAGAGAGTAAATGATATTGTTGATTCGTTTTTTGCGGGATGTAGAAAATATGATATATATGAATTGGCACAGAGATTTCCTCAGTTTACACTAAAAGATATATATGAAATTGTAACTGAAACAACTGATGTTAAGACATACGAAAATTGGTCAAAAGATATTGAGAGAATTGAAATTACCGAACAAGAGCCTGTTATAGAGGAATATACGCCTGAGGTACAAAGACAAGATTATAAATATGAGTTTTATTTTGATAATGATGTACCTGGACCTAGAACTGCGAGTTCCACAACAACTACTGAAGATTATGCATCTAATTTAACTACATATATAGCTAAAAAAGGAGCATATTGGAACGCTGCGGATTCAGATGAAAAAATACAGGTGTTACAATTTTTTGAAAGTTTTCTACTAAAGGGTGACGGTACTAATGTGATTGAAAAGAAAACAAAAGAATTAGCGTCAAAAATAAAGAAGGCGTTAGATAAAAATGCAACAGTTAAGATTAATTTAAAAGGTTCCGCGTCGGCACCAAACAGTGTAGAATACAATGATTCATTATCAAAAAGACGTATCGATTCGATTAAAAAGTATCTATTGAGTTTTTCTGAACTTCATAAATATGAAGACAGACTCTCAATTAATGAAGACCCACAAGGAGAAGAATCGGTGGCAACACCTGGTGGTGGTGAATATGGGTCATTTAACTGTACGGAGCAACTTACAGGTGCTGATACAACTTACTCTATAAACGCCATGGCTTGTAGGGCGGTTATAATATCGGTAGTTGAAGAAATTGCACCTCCACCAGAACAGAGAGAAGTTGAACAAGACCCACTTGAAACAATAATAACTGAGACTGTAACAGGTAAAACGGAAGTTATAAGACAGAAAGAGTCACTATCAACACAACCGAGAGACGAAGTAGCTAAAGTAATTGTAAAAAAATTGTTGACAGAATGCGACTATTTTGAAATGATGAAGGAAGAAACACCAAGAGTCTATCAAGGTATAAAGGAAAAGATTAAGTATTTTCAGCCGGTATTTCACTCGATGACACCTGAAGGTTTAAATTCTAGACTTACATTCTTACAACAGTGTTTAAGACCTGGTGATACTATACCCGTTATAGGTGAAGACGGGAAACCAAGAGAAGGTGACGTTAAAAATACTGCATTTGGTGCTCCACCAATATGTGTGTTAAGGATTGGCGATTTTTATCATACAAAAATTGCGATACAACAAATGAGTATTTCATACGAACCTTTAACATTTGATTTAAACCCTGAAGGAATAGGTGTACAACCTATGATTGCGGATATTAATATGAGCTTTTATTTTATAGGTGGACAAGGTATAAAAGAGCCGGTATCACGTTTACAAAATGCGTTATCTTTTAATTACTATGGAAATACTGAAGTTTATGACGACCGTTCAGTAGTTACCGAAGACAGGAAAGAATTAAATAGAGAAATATTGGATGCAATAAACGACTCTATAGGTGTTGATATTGTTGACGGTAAAGTTGAAAGGACAGAAGAGGCGGGTGATACATTAGGTGTAATAACATCTACAGAAATAAGTGAATTTATTGAAGGGGATATAAACTATAAATCTATTATGAACGATTTTGTGTCTAAAGCACAATCATACACACAAAATATTTTAAATACTCTTGACACAATACGTAAAGAACTATCAAGTATAGGTATGTACTATGTTACCCAAACAAGAAATTATACCGATGGGTATACTACTGGGTATTTGGATGGAAATGATGAACTGTTCACAAATATTTTTGGTAAACCATCAGGAATACAATCACGAGTAAACGAATTAAAGACTAAACTACTGGAAGATGTGGACAACGATTTAAATCCGTTCTTAACCGATGTTACTGAACAAAATTTTAAGAGAAGTGATATAAAAAAATTTAGAAAAAACATTAAAAATTATATCGAAGAAAAAACCGGTATTTTAGATATAGGATTAAATGCTGTTATGAATGATTTAGTTAAAACACAAACAGAATTTGTTAGGGTAAATGATAAACTTAATTTAGTAGTAACAGAAACTGATGGATTTAAAAATAAAAAAGGAGGTATAAATATATTAGAATTATCGGCGACTACTGAAGTTGATGTTTCTTCGTCACAGGCAAATACACAAGAAGAGTTATTAGCCGATATACAAACAGTTGGTTTTGATTTACAAGCATTTTATGACCAAATATTTGAAGACGGGGGAATGTTACCACCTAAGGATAATCTATATAAAGGATTTTTAAGTGGTGATTATAATACTGAGCCACAAACAAGGTTTTGTACTATCGCTTTTTATGATATTTTATATGACCCTGAATATGTTATAGAAAGAATACTTGGAGATGAACTCTCAGTAAAAGATGACTGGATAAGATATGTGGACAAAATTATTTATGGTACTGCACCTACTAATGTTGGTGCGTTACTACAAAACTTAAATGAGGGAGGAGATAACGGATTACAAATAGTTTATGATAAACTAAAGTTTAATGACCAAGAAAAATTTAATGACTTAGAAAATGATAATAATGTGAAAAAATTCACACTTTACGAACCATTTAATCCTGATAAAGTCAGAAATTTCAAATATGTCCAAAAACCTCAAGAACAATCTGAAGCAAGTAAAGTCAACTACTTCAGAAGAACATTTACAAGTGGATTAAACTCAGGTCCATTAAATGAGTATAACGAAAAATATAGTTTTAACTTATGAGATACTATAATAGATACCAAGACTTTTTACTTAATGGTCAACAAACTGTAGTACCATTTGTGAATATACCATCAAAACCCACAGATAAGAAATTTATCTATAGGGTTAGCCGAAGTCGTTTAGATAAAGTTAGTCAACAATTTTACGAGACACCATACTTTGGTTGGTTAATTTTGGCGGCAAACCCCAAGTTCGGAGGGTTAGAAAATAATATTGATGATGGTGCAGTTCTCATAATACCCTTTCCTTTAGTAAATTCTTTACAAGATTATAAAAAGGCATTAGATACACACTTCTTCTATTATGGCAGGTAATGACTTCTTTAACAATCAAAATGTATACGTAGAAACTGATTACGACAATGTTATTGTGGTTGACCCCAATAAAGTTGTCGACAAAGACGGTAAAGTTTCCGAAAGGTTGGTTAACCATGAGGAACTTGTTATGTATGCGAGTTTAGAGGCAAAAGTAATACCTAGAAGTAAATTAGTTGTTGGTGATAACTATGAAACCGCCATTGAAAATATCAGAGTTGGTGCAATAGAAAACGAGAAATCAACCACAATTAATTTTATGAAACCTCAAACACAGGATACGGGAGAGGGTGAAAAAAAAGAATCATATCTTAATACTGATTGGACAGATGGGTTAACTATGGGAAGAAGTAGAAATGGGGATGTAGACTCCCAAATGTTAGGAATAACAAATATTTCTATAAAGATTAATACATCATACGCTGCGTTAGTAACCATAGAGATGGAAGACGTACAAGGTAGAGTATTGTTTGAACAAGGTGAAAACTCACCGTACAGTGCCTTCTTCCATTTACCATATCCATTATTTGTTTTAACGGTTAAAGGTTATTATGGTAAGGCTCTTCGATATGAATTAATGTTGAAGGATTTTAACGCTAGATTTGACCCCTCATCTGGTAACTATAAAATTACAACTAATTTTATTACAAGAACTTACGCCTTACTTTCGGATATATCTGTAGACGCATTATTTGCATTACCACACATGTACGAAAGAACGACTACATTAGGTCCTGAGAGGACATTTACAAACCCTGAGGGTGGGTCGCAAGAAGTGAGAAGGATTAAGTCAACCAAAGGTTATGATATGATAAGGAATGTATATAGTTCCTATAAGGCTAAAGGTCTAATAGACGAAAACTTCCCTGAACTCACCTTAAATCAAATGATAAAAAAGCTTCAAAATTTTGAGAGATATGTTATGGAAGCTTATGGTAAAGAAGACTTTACAGTATTAAATGATATAGACAATTATCGTAAAAACTTAGATGAATTTAAAACTAAAATCGAAGGTCAGATAACAGACAATTGGGAGACAAAGTATATCGACAGAAATTTACCAATCGTATTGAGTGGACCTAATTCACCTACACTATATCCATTAAAAAAAGAATTAACTTCTGTTGAGGGGGAAACACTACAAAACATAAATGAGGCTATTTCTGAGTTAAAAACAATCATTGAAGAGTACAATACTAAATTGAATGAAAATAGTACTTTTGGTAGTGATGGATTGGCAGAAATAGGGGGTGAAAAAATAGAAACGACATTATCCAGTAAGGTAAAACTAAATGATTTCTTAAAACAAATAACAAATCCTGATGATATTGATTATGAGGTAACATTTGAATTGCGTAATGGTAGAGCGGGTACCGAACAAGAAATCGAAAAACTCAGAGTAGAAATTGAAACCGAATTACAAATCGGGAGCTACCAAGTAAACGCAGAAACTCTAGAAATGGAAGAGAATCAGTTACTTGTAACATTCTATACTTTTGGTGAAATACATAATAAAGTTAATTTCAGTAAAAGGAGTTTTCTTGGTAAGTTACAAAGATTAACTGATGATTTTGAGACTAAAAGAAGTTTAGTAGAGGATAAAATGTCTAAGGCTTTAGCTGAAAAAATAAAAAGTGCAGACGTTGGTTTAGGTTTTTATCCTACTATAAAAAATATTATTGCGGTTATTTCTGCAAGTGCGGATGCATTTCTAAGATTAATGGATGGTGTTCATGATGACGCGTGGGAACAAAGAAAAAACCCTGTAAGAGTTGGTGCGGTATTATCTAATGACAAATCACAGGGTGTTGAAAGTACAAGTGTTAACGATTTATTACAAACACTATCGTCTGTAGGGACAACAGAAAGTAATATTTCAAATAACGGTATCGTATATCCTTGGCCACAATATTATGTTAATTCAGTTGATGACGAAGGTAATGAACAATTAGAGGATAGATATCCTGGTGACTACACAGTAGCTTCCAAACTCAGAGCGTTCTCACCTGAAATTTGGCCTGAGGTAAGATTTGTTGAAGAGTATATAAAAGGGGCAACACAAAAAGAACCTGGTAATATAGATTTCGATTTAGAAAATACTTTAAAAGATACTCCTTATATGGGTATAAATGCAATCGAGTTCCCGAATCAAAATAGACCATATACCGACTTAAATGTCGTACCATTTTTATATGAGATATTTGAAAGGTCTCTATTAAGTAGTAACTATACTAAATTATATAAATCAGGAGGCTATGGTGAGGAGGTGTATAGTGTAATAAGTGATTTTGAATATAATAATCTAAAAGAGTCTATACCAAATTCGACGGAGTTAATAGAATTATTTAAAAACTTTGCTTTCAGTTATGAAAACTTATTAAGATTAATGAAGTCGGTTTCAAACAATGGACAAGGTAAAAGTTGGAATCTTTTTGCGAGAGGACAATTTGCTACCGACTATATTAAATCATATTTAGACAAAAGTTATGGTATCTATGACCTTTCGTTTTTAGAGGACGAAACTACTACTGTAGAATCTAATGTTGAAAATATTGATAAACTTAAAACATATCTTAAATCAAATAACTCAGATGAGTTAGGATTTACTGATGGTTATCCATTTAATAATTTATCATGGATTAAAAAAAATCTATCAAATGGTTCTAACATAACATCAGTAAGGTTGAGTAATGATACGTCAAAAATGTTTACCATTAATGAGACAAAGAAGACCATAGCGTCATTCGACGAAGAAGACGGGGTGTTTACAAAAAAACCATACACATATTTTCAGTGGTTACTTAACACTTCGGAATCGCCAAATCAACTAACAAGTGATTTAGCGTCATCAGAAAATTCACCAGGACAAACAAGTTTTGCAACAAATAGTCAGGTAATAAATTATTACAATAGTAGGATACAGAGTAAGTTAACACTTACAGAGTCCTTTATCGATTATGGTACAAAATATGACACGACCAAAAATTTTGTCACAAAAAAACAGACGACTTCTTTATTGAATACACCTTATTTCATAAACGCGTTAATGAAGGGGGTTGAAAATCAAAAGAACGATAATGAAAATCCATATACGGCGTTAGGGTATTTGTATCTTAATTCATTACCATTATCAACATTAAGGGAAAAGTTTAAAACTAATGAAAATCAAGTAACTACAGAGTTAAATTACATCTTTGCAACACTAAATAAATTCTCGTCGATACATAAATTACCATATTTATTTATTTTAAAATATGGTTCAATATGGCACAGATATAAAAAATATCAGAATGACAGTGTCGACATTTTAGATGATGTATGGAAAGACTTCGATTATATTAATGCTTATGACCCAATCAGTGAAACCACGACTAAACAATATACGTTTAACGATTTCGGTGGTGAAGAAATAACACTTAGACAGTTTAGTGAGACGACAGGTCAAGTACCCATAAATCCAATAGAAGTTGATGGACAAACAGGACTTACTAAAACAATTACAAACACAGTTGTACAAAACGGATTCTTCCCAAAAGTAGTAAATGACGTGTATTACTTTTTCACTACTAAAGATTTATTCACCTCTTATTCTACTACAGAAATATCTGAAGCACAAGAGAGTAAAAAGTTAAAAATAGGTTCATCATCTAAGACAAACTTTAAATTAGAAACAGGTGAGAATGAAATCTATCAGATGAATACATGGTCTCAATTCATGGATATAAAAGGTAATCATGATTTCAGAGAGTTTGAAAAAGATAAAATCTTAATTTTTCCTTCATTTGGTCAATCTAAATTTAATCAAGCTAAGTTCGAATGTTTTAATGAAGTAGGTAATCATACACAAAATGTTACAACTAATAAATCCATATACAATGGAGGTATTAGGTCATTATGGTCCTCTTCTAACTACGGATACTTCTCCAATGAAATGATAGACAAGCCGACACCAAACCAATATCTAAAATATGTAAACCCTGAAACAAATAATAGTCAGGCTTTTGATTTAGGTAATAGTACAACGTATACGTATTCATCCATCGAAGACATTTTTGGAGTGTTCACTAAAGATATGTTAGACTTGTTTGAGACACACTTTTTAAATTTTTGTCAACCACCAAACAAGAACGAATTTATTGTCGGTAGAGGAGAAACTACATTTCAAGAATTTTTAGATTCACCTGAAATATATGAGCAGTATAAAAGCACACCTGGTGGTATACCTGATGAAGAACTCTACAAGTTACGGGCAATATACGAAAACCAACAAAATCCTTACAACGGACCTAATTTATATGATTATGATGTTAATATATATCAAGTTATTAAGTCATTATTAATGGTAGATAAACCTGTCTCTGATGTTTTAAGTGACTTGAGTGGTACAGGAGTATCATTAGATAAAAAATTATCTGATTTAACTAAAACACAAAGTAGTCAGTTTATTAGTTATCACGAAAGATTATTTAAATCTACAGACGTTATATTGAAAATAGGTAATCCAGGTAAATATGATAATCGGGTGTACGGGTCAATGACTACACTAACAAGTCAAAAGATAATAGACCCAATCGATTTTGGAAACTATGTGAACGGTTCTTTACCTGGTGATGGTGGAGGAACAACGTTAGGTGCGAGTATAGGTGCGTATCCTGAAGCTTGGAGTGCAATGTATAATTATGTCGGTGATTTTTCAGAACAAAACTTTCAATATTCTACGGATGGTTCTTACTTAACTGATTTCTTTATTGATATGGGATATGAATTTACTGAGGAGAATGTAAAGTTATTAGCCCCCGTCATAAAAATATACGCAGCTAAGAAGGGGAATGAATCGACTATGAACGGAACTAAATTTATAGGCGATATAAATGACTTCATGGGAGAACAGGAAAGTTTTCAAACTGATATATTAAATCAGATGTTCATAAAACTTAATAGAGATTTACCATCAGTTTCTATAAGTGAAGAACCCTTAAGGATTTCTAAAATTGATGGTGAGTTAGTTAAATTGGAATTGTGGAAGATGTTCCAAACATTGAATGACAAATGGGTTGCGGGTCAAGATTTTAAAAATAGAACTATATTTGAAGACTTTTTATTCTTAGATAGAGCAAATAGACCGATAGGTGATAAGGTCGTTGTAAACATTTCACAATTAGAAGGTTTTATTGAAGGTAGAAGTGATAAAATGTCGGTCTATGGTTTATTAGGTTTAATTTACCAAAAAAATAATTTTACTTTTGTTCCGACACCTGCGTATACTAATTTCTACGGTAGAAATGAGAGAGTGAAGGAAGGCCAACCAATACCTCAAGATATACCTAATGATTTATTTGGTACGTTTATGGAGGTAGACACTAGAGATAGTAGACCTAGAATGTTAGGAATCTATGTTGGTGAACCATCCACAACGTTAGGTACAGGACAAAACAATACCTTTAGAAAGGGTGACGATGCGTTTGATATAACAAATCCTTCCGACTCACCATTAAGAGAAAATCAAACAAATAAAAGGGATTATTCGGATAGTAATAGATGCGTAGGGTTTCAAGTGGATTTCGGAAAAAGAAATCAGGGAGTGTTCAACTCAGTATCAGTTGACATGAATCAACATAAAAATATTGGACCCACATTCCAAGTCTTGGCTGATATGGGAAGTCAGGCGTCAGGACAACAAGTTGCTCAACAATCACAGTCTTTATACAATTTTTACAAATCTAGAAGCTATACATGTCAAGTACAAGGTATGGGTAATGCTATGATTCAACCTACGATGTATTTTAACCTAACAAATGTACCCATGTTTTATGGTCCATATTTAATCATGAATGTTAGTCATAATATAACTAATCGAGGATTCACTACTAATTTTGATGGGGTTAGAATACCTAAATTCGCATTACCACCACCTGATAAATTAGTTGCTAGTGTAAATAGACAAATATTAAAACAATACGAGAAAAAAGTTAGACAACTAGAAACAAACGCAAAAACTGGTATTACGGAAAACGACTTGGCAACAAGTAAAATGTCGACAATTAAGCAAGGTAGTGATGAAAAAGGACAAGAATTAACAAAGTATCCTGATAAGCCGTTCACTAATATGGAACAAACTCCAGTTAGTGCTCAAAAGGTTATTAATTATGTTAATGATAATGAATTTACTAGTGACTTAATAAAACAATTTATATATGGAGTCGCGACACAAAACAAAGACACGAGACAAAATTGTTACAATAACAATATATTTGATGTTAGAACTGACTCACTAATACCAAACAGAGACCAATTCTTTAATTCACAAGTTTGTGTAGAAAATGGTGAAAGTGTTGTTACTATTGCGGCTTTTGAGAATTTAGACAAGGCACTCGATTTCGCAAAAGCAACTTACGACCCATTAGGACCTATGGCTGACTCAATATACGACTTCTTACAGCAAGGTACCGTAATTGATGAAAAGGCAAAAACATTAACATATTTATATATGAGTAATGTATACTCAAATCCAACTATTAATGGAAGTG
>Ga0213862_10000145_pt1 | contig 29841 bp, 50 predicted proteins | sample PICome_7_FD_160092 | JGI IMG/M metagenome (GOLD analysis project Ga0213862, IMG submission 160092) | Coastal seawater microbial communities near Pivers Island, North Carolina, United States - PICO266 | ecosystem: Environmental > Aquatic > Marine > Coastal | place: USA: North Carolina... | reverse complement strand
AACAGGAAATCTTTTTAATTTAGTATTTCTGTTTACATTCTCCCAATCTGCACTATAAAAATAAGCTTCAATTTCACCTTCTTCATTGCATTTTTCAGCACGTAAAGTTTCTCTTGGAAAATGTGTAATGCTTTTTATTTTTTTACCTTGATATGTAACTTGAAATGCACCTTCACCTAATAACTTTAAATCTTGGCAAACCCTACGTAAATCTTTCTTTTTCAAGATTGATTTCATATTAGCGTATTCCTCTGGTTTTTTATGGCTATCAGTAGCATCTAAACCTTTACCATAGATTCTATCAACAATACCATTAATTACAGCATTATTAGTAGTTGAATCCATAAAGGCATCTATCAAACATTGATAGTAATCATTATTTTCACCAATACCGATCCACTCTCTGTTTTTATCTTCAGTGATTACTGGCCTTTGATATTCGTTTAATTGTATTAAATGTAAGTTATCCATTATGCGTAGATGTATTCATTATTTCCTGTTGACTTTTCAATATAAACATTTTTGCTAATTTCAAAAGTTGATAAATCTTGATTTGTACAAAACAGTTTATCTTTAAATATTAAAGTTCCATCTGTAGTGTTGTTAATCTCTATAATGTAGAAATTAGCCTCTGTAAGAGCTTCAGTTGTGCTATAAGTGTAATAATACTTAACTGAATTAAATAATGCATTAGAATCAGTTAAAATGATTTTATTCTGTTCTTCGCTTTTTATTTTTAATTCGTACACTTTACCGCTATCAATAGTTTCTCTTGGCATAAAATTAATTAATCTTGTTCCACTTTTAGTAATTATCTGCATTTTTTTTAATTTATTTTAATAAAAAAAGGAGAGAAACAAATTTGTAACTCTCCCTTAGCCAACTAAACTATATATTGAATCACACTAAACTATGAAATTTGTGCCATTTTAACTATTAGTGCCTACTACCACTGTAACTGTCGCACTCGACATTCCAGCGAAAGGGTCAGCACTTGTTCCACCACTAATAAAATTAGCTGGTTTTAACTCCTGAGCAGACATTGTAAGATTGTAACCTGACAAATCACCCATTGCAGCACCTGTTACCACACTTCCACCTGACACTGAACAACCGTGTTCAAGTCCAGCCATAAAGAAATTACCGTTGTAATCTTCAACAGCAATATGCGGTCTACCGTATGCTAATAATTTTAATTCTTTATTATCTTCCTTAGATAATTTTGGTAGTACTAATGTTAGAGTTTGTTCGAAAAATGTAGTTCCATTTTCATTAGAAGATGTAATAGCTTGGTCTAAACTATTTGCACCCTTTAAGTCATACTGATATGCTGAAAATGTACCAGATAAATCTGTAATTTCATCATCAACTTCAGTTACTGTTCCTAAATCTCCAAAATCAACAAACCAAACACGTACAATGCCACCGATAATATCCTTACAAGGAACTTTTCTACCTATACTTAAATCACAAGCCATTGTTTTTGTTTTTATATAAAGGGGTGAATCAACACCCCCTTAAAAGTTATTAATTATGCGTAATATGTTACTTCACCTAAAATTCCGATTTGAACACCAGCTTTCCATCTTGCAACAAATCTTACATTTTGGTCACCTAATGTTTCTGAAGTATCAATCAATCTTAATTCAGATAAATCACCTAAAATTCCACAACCAAAATAAAGGTTAGAAATTTGAGCACAAACCATTTGATTTGCTGGCATACCAGGTGCTAAGAAAATCTTGATTCCATCAAAACTTAAACCACCACCATCATACCATTGAGTCATTTTATCATTAGTACCAGCAGAACCAGTTAATGCAAATCCACCAAGTGAACGGATATAAGCTTGGAAAATTCCGTTTCCAACATAAATTCTTAAATCTTCTTTATCTAAGATTGCTGGACTGTTAGCAGCAACATTATCTACCACTTTACCAAGTTCAGTTACTACATTTGAAGCAGTTACAGTTGTTCCAACTACAATTGCACCACCAGCTAAATCAGCAGCATTAGCAGCAGCAATAGTTGTGATACCATCAAACTCACCAGCAGTAGCGTTTACACCTTGCCATACGTTTTGCTCAGTTTTTTCAGCAATTTTAGCAATGTATTGTTGAACGATAAAATCAGCAAATGATTTTGGTAGTTCTTGATTCATTACAGAATATCCCATTTCAGCAGATTGCCAAGTTTGTGCGAAAGTTTTCTTGCACTCAGTTTTGTTAACTTGGAACTCTTCTACTTCCAAAATTCTTTCAGAAAGTGTAAGTGTACCAGCATCAGAATAATCACAAGTAGCATTAACTATAAAGTCACTACCCATTACTGATTTTTGAAGCACTTCTTTAAATGCTATGTTAGGAAGAACAGTCATTCCACCATTGTCAAGAGTTTTCCCACTCAAAAGGGCAGCTGCTATGTACTTTTCTTTGAACTCACCAGCATATGTTGTTGTAATCGTTGTTGCCATCGTTTTTTTTTGTTTTTTTTAACTATTTAATTTTTCGTATATCCTTGATTGTAATGTTTTAGGATAATTATTTTTCTTTAATGTAAATTTAGATTCATTCTTTGCTTCTGGATTGTGTTTTACAGGAGCAACAGTTTCAACTGCTGAAAGTTCTACTTCCTCATTTACATCTTCTTTAATTTCTTCTTTAACCTCTTCAGAAAGTTCTGCTGTTGCTTCAACTTCTTTAGGTGCATCTACTTTATCAGCTTTTAAATCAGCAATAGCATCTTCAAGGTTTTTAATTCTTTTTTCCATTCCTTCCCAATCGTAAACCGCAGCTTCTTCATCTAATTCTTCTTCAGCCATTTCCTCTTTTACTTCTTCTTCACTTGCTTCTTCTTTTGCTGGTACATCATCAGAAACATCACGCATATCTGCAATGATTCCTTCTTCTTCAACTACTAATAGTTTACCATCTTCAAGAACATATTCACCAACAGGCATTGCAATTCTTTCATCATCAGATTTAATAAAGATTGCTTCACCTTCTTTAAATTCTTCTGCTTCAACTACTGTTCCGTTTTGAAGCTTCATTTCAGCTAATTGAACTTCTTTAACTTCTTCAGTTAATTCAATTCCGCCAATAATGGTTTTGATTTTGTTTAACATATCATTTGCTTTCATACTATATAAATGTTTTTTTTTTGAACTTGTTATACCTTTTTTTTATTTATTTTTAATTAAGCTTGTTATTAAGCTTGTGTTTTACCTATGCCTTGAGCCCTTAAAGAGCCATCACAGCATTTAACTTTGTATGTATTATCTTTACATAAGCAACCCCTTCTACCGCCTCTTGGCGATGTTCTGCTTTTTTCACCTCTTTTTAGTTTATTGTTTCCCATATCTATTTATTTATGTGTTTTTCACAAGGCATATACCAAGTTTTATTTTCAAATTCGTGTGTGTGATAACCTTTACAACCTATATTAATTGCCATTTCTTCAGCTTTGGCTTGTGTACTATATGCTAAACGGTCATCAATAACTGCATAATCTTCATCTATTACCATAGATTCTAAATTAACTTCATCAAGTTCTTTTAATTTGCTTAATGACCACCTTAAACCAGCCTTGCCACCCCACAATAAATAGGATATTGTTCCACACGCTTTAGTATCGCTTTCATCGTAGTAAGTTTCTGCTCTGCTTAAGTAGCTATACATTCTTTTTATAGTATCTAAACTTATGTTTTCTTTATTAGCTAATTGTTGCGCCCTTACTTTACCTACTTGTGTTGCACATTTATTATTAACCTTTTCATTTAGTTCTATTCCCCTTTTAGCATTGTTGCTAACTGCATCTGGATAGTCACTATAACTTTCTAAATCAAGCTTTTTTTTTTAAATAGATTTCTAATTTCTTCTATTTTTTTATTTGCTTCTTCTTCTTTTAAATCTACTTCTTCAACAACTGATTCTACACTTGCTTTTATGTTTGCTTTGTCGGCAAAGTAACCTTCAATACTAAAACCTTTTACTTTGTTTTCTTTAACATAATCATTCCACACTTCATCATTATTTACTTTCATTGATACCATCCAAGTTCCAACAGGCACATCAAGATCATACATTCTGCTTTTATCTTGTTCGCCTTCAACTATCCAAGATTCAACAACAGTCAAACCATTTAATTCCATATTGTGTTCTAAGGTTGTATTGTTTTGATTTCCATTCATAAAGAATAATTCACTTGCTTTTCTAACTGTATCAGCAGAAAAATATACATAGTATTCTTTCTTTTCATCCTTTCTATAAATTGGTTTGTTAGGTATTAATGCTGCACCCATTAAGATGCGTTTTTCATCATCTACTTTTGCAAATTTGATTTCTTGAGATTTCAAAGAAAGAAAGTTGCTTTCTATGGCTGGTGATGATACAATACTAATTGCGTCTATTCCAGCATTATCGTTTTCTTCGTCTAATAAAAGTTCTATTATTTCCATTTTGTTTGTTTTTAAAAAGTTGCTGTTTGTATTATTGCGTTATCTAATTGCTGTGCTGTTGTTACATCTTGTGAAACTACAAATGCTTGTATTGGCGGTTGCTGACCTAATGCACCAGCTATTTGATTAAATCCAGATTGACCTACTACATTAAATGCTGGAGGTTGTGTTGTTGCTCCTGTTCCCCCATTAAAATTACCAGATGGTGGTGGTGGCGGTGCTTGTTCAGGGCTTTCAAATTTAGTTTTTGATATTACTGCAATTTGCGCTGCTCCTGTTGCTGCAATAATTGCTGACTTAGCAAAGGCAACACCACTTGCAACATCAACAGGATTAGCATATGCATTTATAACGCCTTGTGCTGTACTCATAATTGCTTGCGCTATTCCTACAGCTTTATTTACATTAAATGCTCGTTTTGCACTTTCTTCATCTTCTTTTGCAAATGCTTGAACTAATCCATTTATAGCTCCAAGAGCATCATTAGCAATAGTTAATTTTTGTTCTTGTAATTGCCTATTGTTATCTAATTCTTCTTTTGCAAATTTTTCATTTATTTCTGCTTCAGCTTTTGCTTGATTAAATTTTAATACTGTAGTATCTTCACCATACTGTTCTGCTAATTCAATTAATCTAAAGTATTTATCTTGTACTGCTTGTATTTCTAATTCTTGTTCACTTATAAATTGTTGATTGTATAAATCTGATTCTATTTCTAATTCAGCACGAAATTCATTTTCAATATCTATTAAATTTTGCTTATGTGCTTTTTCATTATCTTCAATTCTTTTTAATCTATCTGCTTCATCCTTTGCTTCTTTTTCAGCAAGTGCATTTGCAGCTGCTAATTTATCTGCAGCATCTTTATCTTTTTTCCTTTTGGCTTCCTTTATTCTTTCGTTTGTTTTTCTTGCTGCTTCTTTTTCTTTTTCTGTATTATCTTCAACAACAGCACCTAATTCTTTGAGTGCATCAATTTCTGCTTGTAAAGATTTTTCAACCTCGTCAAGTGCGTCAACTTGATTTTGTGATTCTTTAACACCTTCAGCAGTTTTTAAATTTGCTAATTCTTGTGCTGATATGTTACCAGCTATTCCTGTTTGCCTTAATGCAAAAGCTTGTGCAGATTCAAATAAACCTTTATTTGCTCCTGTTTGTGCCTCTGTTTGTGCTTGTATTATTTCTTTAAACTTTTCAGCTCTTAATTCTGCTACTGCCTCTTGTTTTGCTTTTAGTAATAATAATTTTGTATTTAATTCTAAAGCTTTATTTATATCTTCAATAGAATTTTTTTCAGCATCTACATTACTTAATAAACTTGGGTATTCTTCTTGTAGTTTTTTTACTGCTTCATTTTTTTCTTGCCTTGTTAGTGTTTCATCATTTAAAACATCTTTCAATTTATCAGCAGCAGATAATTCTTTTGATACATTTTCAATAGCTTTTAAAGATGCTTCATTGTATGCATCTTGTTCTGCTGTTGTACTGCTTAATGCTTTTGTTAATTTATCCCAATTAGCAATCAAAGCACCAACTGCCACAATTAATGCACCTATACCTGTTGCTATTATTGCAGTTCTTAAACCTTTAAATGATTTAGATGTAGCATCAACAGTTTGGCCAAATAGTTTATAAATTGCAGTTGCTGCAACAGTAGCAGTATTATTTATTTTTTGTAATGTATTTGATGTTGCTAAGAAATTATTTAATAACTTTCTACCAGCACTTAAACCTTCAATAGCACCTTTAAATGCCATTGAAACACCAATAGCAGTTTGTATCTTTTCAACTGATTGTGCTACACTTCCATCTTCACCACCTAATAAAACAAAAGCACCTGAAACATCACCTACTGCTCCTGTTAATGCTCCAAACTCAGATGCAACTTGTTCAGAATCTAATGCCTCTAATGCTAATTCAGTATTCTTTAATTCTGATCTTGCTTTGGTTAACTCCTTAGATAGTTTTTTAAATTCTTCACTACCAAAGTCAGCTTGTTTTAATTCATCTTCTAATGATGAAATAGCATTTTCTAAACCATCAATATTTCTAATGGCTTCTGGAGCACCTTTTAAATCAACCTCTACTAATATTGTTTTCATTTAATTTTATTTTATTTTGTAATGCTGCTTCTTCAAATGTTTGCACATATAGATTTAAACCTAATGCAATATTTATGTTTGTATCAAATATGTTATTTTCTTTGCAAAATTGTAGTCCGTCTAAAATATCTTTCATTATGTTGGTTCGTTTAATAATTCAAGTGATGATTCGCCTGTTTGTAGTTTAGTAGTTATTTTATTAATCGTAAAAGCACGACCATTTACAAATACTTTATCAGCTAAAGAATACGTTAATAAAAACTTTAATGGTAATATAGCTTTATATTTAAATATCCTTGTTTTAGTGTTAAATACTCTTAGTATGTAATTTTGGTAATACAACTGAAATAAGGAATTATTGTTTCCACCATAATCTGTTAATGTGTAGCTGTTTATTTCACTACCAAAGTTTAGATTATAAGCTGGTGCAGTTGATGATGTTCCTAATTCACTTGCATTGTGAGGCATCCAATAATCAGTTAATGAATATCTTGTTCCACTTGGTGCTAAACCTCCATCTTCAGGCCTTACAGAATCAACAAAATTAATTGCATCACTTATTGATGATTGATAAATACCATAGAATAATAATGGCTTTGGCAATACTTCATTATCTGATTCATTAACACTTAAACCATATTGTATTTCAGTATATGATTCATCATCTAAATCTTGTAACCTTTCATACAACATATGTCCAAATGGTGTTTCAACTTTATATGTTGCACCCCTACTTGCGTTTGCTTGGTAATCTAATTTACCATATCTATTGTTGTGAATATTTCCATAAGCTAATGCAAGTTTTGTATTTGGTTCTGGATATTGTAAAGTAATATCTGAAAATGGTAATGCTTCACTTACTGTATTATCATCAGTTTTAATATATTGGCTAATGTCGTGCGTTGTTGTTGAATCACTATAAAAAGAATCTAAAGTTTTTACTACTATCTCATTGTTAGAATCTAAAAATGCTGTTAGATTAAATTGTTTAAATAAACCTTTAAGAAAATCTAATACTTTTATTTCAGGTATTTCTTGTGTTGGTGCAAAATCTTGTGCAGTAGCAGCAATTGTTGATGTTGATGTATAAGTAGAACTATATAAAAAACTTGCTGTATTATTTAAAACAAATATTTCTATTTCAGAAGTAAATTCAAAATTTGAATCACACGTAACTCTTGTTACTAATTCTTTTTTTTCTCCTATTGCCATCGGATCAGTTGGCAAATCTAAAACTACACCAACACTATCAGTACCGCTTGAAGTTAATGTTGCTTCAATTGTATCAGTTAATGCATTAATAACTTCAACAGTATAATTTGTGGTTGCGTATGTAGCAGTTGGTATTACTTTAGTTATATATTGGAAAGTATCTAAATCTGGTGTAGATGTTTTTTCAATTGAATATTTACCATTATTAAATAAAGCTGATGGAGTGCTACTAAAAAAAGTACAAGAACCAGCAGTATTATCAGCACAAGTAAATGCTGTATTTCCTGTTATATCAAAAATAAATGAATACTTTCCTATTTTCCTATTTAGCCATAAATACACATTGCTAAATGCAGCCGAATTAAAAAATTCTCCTGTTTTGAATGTTAAGTTGTATTGTTCTTCTATTGCCTTTATAATTAAACTTGCTTTTATAGCTGGTTTTAAATCTTCAGGTAAAACACCTCTTTTATTATGTTCTGATGCATTGGCTGCTGATAGATTACCAGGATCTGTATTATTTCCTGTTGAATCAAAAATGTATCTTTGCTTTCTTGAAATTAATGGATGTATAATTGCATCAGTATATGAAACAGAATCTACTGTAAAATCTAAACCTAAATTTAAACCATCTTTAACATTAGCTGGTGTATTAGCAAAAGTGAAATTATTTAACCACACTAAATCATCTAATTGTGCTTCACCAAATATGTTATTTAAACTAACTGTTTTACCAAAGAATGTAATCTTATAAACACTTGGTTTATTGTTCTTCATCTTCACCTCTTGAAGTTGTACTTTACCACTTTTGAAATGTTGGTAATTTAGTTCTATGATTGCTTCACTTTGTATGTTGCTATCAAAACCATCTATATCAGGATTATACCAATGTTGAAATAGTTTATTATTAATCTTAGATGCTGGTAAACTAAAGGTTTGTGAATAGTCAGTGAATACTTTATCAATATCTCTTACATCTTGAATGACTTGTGTTAGTGTTACATTCTCATCACTAAACATATCTACCTTCACATAATCTTGTGAAACATTATCTCTAAACTGTGGCTTTATAAATAATATTAGTTCTTGCATTAATGTACGTTATTAATTAAATCAAAAGCATAATCAAAGTTGATTGTATAGTTTATTAATTTATCATTTAAACTTGTTTTATATGTAATTGATGAATCAGTAATAACCATTGGATAGATTGTACCGTTTCTTGTCATCCATACATATTCACTAACTAATAACTGTTCAAATGTTAAATTTAAATCTTCACTATAAAACCCACTATTTAATGTAATGGATTTATTACCACTTTTGTTAAATACCTTTTTACTATGTGCTTTATCTGAATAACTTAATTCTGTATAATCTAATAAATTCCTATTGAACTCTTGTTGGTTAGTTCCTAATCTTTCAACTGACTTTTTAAAGAACCACAAATCCTGTAATGCTCCGTATTTATTTACAAAGCTAATTTTAGCAGTTGGATATTTACATTCTTCAATTGTTTCTACTGTATATGTTAATGGAAATGATGAGGTGATTATTACTTGGTCAACATCACCTGTATAATTAGGGTATTGTATTTTTTGGTTAGTATTTCCGTTATCACTAATTGTGTCGGTTTGAACTACTGCACCATTGTACTTGAATTGTACTTGTGTTGTTTCTTCAGCTAATACAGGAATGTATAAAGCTTGACCATCTAACTTATAAATCAATGTTGATTCTAATGGTACTTGCGTTGCTGGAAAACCAAAGTTCACACCATCTTGAAATTCAGTATATGAATCAAAAGCTAAATAATCATTTGTAACAGGTTCAGGTGGTTCACCAGATGATGTAACAAAATTTTGAATTGTTCTTACCCATAATACAGAACCAGCAGATGATGCGTAAGTTCCTGTATATACGTTATCAAAGTAATCTCTGATTAATTCGCTTATTTCAAATGTAACACCCCTTGCACTATTGATAGGTTCTTTAAACAATGTATATTGTGGTGAAGCTGGTAAATCAGTTGGTGAAACACCCTCATAGATATATAAATCTAATTGTGTTTTTGTTAGGTTTGGAACATCTGCTGCCCTTACATAATATGGTGACCTTGTTCTTATTTCTGTACTCATTAATCTAAATTTAAATTATCTTCTAAAAATCCTTCTAATATATCATCTTCAAATAATGGTAGTGCTGCTTCAAATGGTTTTGTAAAAAACATAGTTGCCCTAATACCTTTTCTATATATGCTTCTTGCTATTAAAAAGTTTAATGATTTTCTTTTTATAAATCTACCTTTTTTATCTCTTGGTGCTATACCGCTTTTTATAGTCCATTTATCAAATACACTACTTGGAGGCATTTTAGTTGTGTACTTATGTGGTGATGTACTGCTTTCAGGATATGTTGATTTAGCACCTTTCACACCTTGATCTAAAAACACACCATAGTTTTCACCTAAAAATGATACTTTACCTTTATTTATCTTATATCCTAAACTGTTTGATAATGCACCAGATTTATCATATGAACCATACTTGCCACCTTTGGCTAAATTCTCTTTAGCTTTCTTGACAACATACTTAGCGTATTTTTCTAATGACTCTTCAAACTTTCCCATTAGCAATAAGTCATATCTGTATTAGTATTTATTGTAAATGTAATAGCCCAACCAGCCAACATATTTTCAAACCTTTCTGTAAATGGTTCACACGTTGCATCACCTACAATTTCAAATTGATCTCTATATGCGTCTGCCTTTTGTAATACTCTCATTATTCTTGTACCTAAACCTAATTGAGTATTTAATATATCTTGCTTGTTATCATTGCCTAAAAAGAAACTAACATCTTCTGACTTGCTTATATCTACTAAGTCCATTAAAAAGATTGTCATATTCTGCTGTACTAAATTGTTAGTTATTGTAGCGTTATTAATCATTATATGGCACAAAGGAAATAAACTTTGTTTCTGTAAATCAATGTCAGCTATATCACCAAATGTTACTTGATGATTAAACGGTTCTGCACTTACTGCATTTTTAATACTATCTATTACCCTGTAAAAACTATTCATTGTTATATATTTTTTAAATAGATTGGTGAGTGTTCACCCATATCTTCTTCTATAAATTCTTCTAACCATTCTAATGCTTCATCAAAGTTCATATCTTCATCTTTTATGGTTATGTCCAAACACTTCCAAAAATCATAAATAGCACAAGTTGGTTTTCTTGCAGTAACTCCAAGCATTGCATCTTCAAAGCCATCAGCAAGTATTATTACATCATCTTCTAAAAATAGTTTTCTTGTAATCAATTCATCTATTATTTCATTTCTTTGCATTTCTCTTAAGTATACTTTGTTCTAATTCCATTTTATCCTTTTCAAATGATAACATATACAAACATTGATGTAGCTTTAATTGTGTTACTTCGTGTATGTTTCTAATGTTTCCATTACTGAGTCCGTAAATGGATTGAAACCAACCCCATTTTGCAGCGAAGCTATCAGATGTTGTGGCAACTTCACGACCTCCTGTTTGGACAAATAATTCGCTATATGTTTCAACAATTCGGTTTTTAAATTCCAAAAAAAAACCAATGAACCCATTACTACATCTAATGGCATTTGCTTCATATCGTATTTACTTGCTGTTTCGTATTTCTCAATAATGTATTCATTATTCTTTTTAAACTTAACAGGCCTAAACAAAACACCCATTGCTAAATGCATATTCTCCCAATCAGCCAAGTATGTATCTAAATCAATATATTCACCAAATGACATATCATCTAACTTAGGTATAAAGCCAAATTCTTTATCATTGATTTTACACAATGTTTTTAAAGTTGGTTTAGCTTCAAATATTTTATTTAGTCCAAGTGTGATTTCATTTATATCTTTTGCTTTCATTCTTAATGTATCTATTAATCTTGATTTGCAAAATATTTCAATCATCTTCTGCTGAAAGAAACTATTCAATTCTTTGCCCTCTGTGATTCTTAACCACTCTTGGTATTGGCCTAATGTAATTTCACTTAATGATTCTGGTATGTTTAGTTTAATAGCCATATTATATAAATGTTTTTTTTTTGACTTTGTTATATAGATTCTTAATATTAGTAATTAATAATAATGATATTCTCCTTTATTAGGGTTTTGTAATTGATAGCTAACTGCATATCTTAAAGCATCAATAGCGTGATTAAATTTATCTACAGGTGTTTGTGATTTCTTTTCTAACCAACAGTAGTTATTTAGTTCTTTAATTAAATCTGTACTTTCTTCATCTATGATTAAATCATAATCTTGCAACAAGCTTATTCCGTATGTTATTGATCCTTGACCTTTTATTGCTGCTACTATATTATTGTTTCTTGTTAACTCTGAAATTAATCTTGGTTCAGCTGAATCACCTACTATTAAATCTCTATTAGCAAACTTACTGTTTAATGTAGCTATCTCGCTTGTAGTTAGCTTTGGTTGATAAAAGCATAGTTTTACATAGATTAGTTTATTTTCTTTATCTATATTGGTTTGTACTAAGGTTGTTGGATCATTACTAAATCCGTAATCTTGACCAAATACGTTTTTACCTACTTGCTTAAACTTTCCTATTTTCCAATTAGTAAATATTACACCTTCAGCTTTATCTAACCACGCACCAAGTATAGTATGTTTGTATCTACTTGGCCTACGTTCTTTCATTCTTTCTATTTGCTCTACATAGCTTTTACTTAAGTTATCTATGTTGTCTAAATAGGTTGTGTGAATGTATGTTGTATCATCTTTAGTTATATTGCTACCAGCTTCAACACCTCTTGCTTCAAACCATCTTTGATATATAAAGTTTTCTTTAGTTGTTGGATTTAGTATTAGTATTACTCTATTCTCTAAACCTTTTTGACGTACTGATAAATCTATTTTATCAAAAATATCTTCATCTGTCATTTCTTCTGCTTCATCAAATACCCAAGTTGTTATGCCTTGTAATGATTTTAGATTAGCTGTCTGATCACCAGAACTTGTTTTGATACCTCTAAATAGTATTTTAGATTTAGTCACTTTGTTTATTACCTCATCTTTAGTTACTATAAAGTCATCTGTTTTTTTTAGTAAATCTATCTTTTCAATAAACTCAGGTATAATTGAAATACCAGCAGATCGTAATGTATATCTTGTAAATAGTATTGTGTGACCAGCTTCGTATGTTAGCAATAGTAAAAATGTATTAATAGCAAATGATTTGCCAGAACCACGACCACCTGTAACAATGAAGTAACGTGAATCAACCTCTTTAAATGTTCTATACTTTCTACTTAAACTTAATTGCACTAACTAACTTTTTAAAGTCGTGTGATACTGTTTCAGTAGTATTAACATCTACTGTATCTTTGGGTGAACCATATCCTGAATTCATTAAAGCATTGTATGCGTTTACATCACCTTTCTCAAAAGCTTTCTGCAATACTGCTATAGTCATATGATGTTCCGCTGACATCCATTCTTCTTCGCCTGTCAATGGATTCTTACGCTTTAATAATACTTCTAATAGTTCACGTACTATTGTACTTCTATTCTTTGATCCTTTTGGTCTACCTTTAGGATTTCCAGATTCTCCTTTAGACCAACTTCTTAAATTTTCTTCATTCGCCATTATTCAGTGTATTTTCATTGTTCATTTGTTCTAACTGTTCTAAATATAATAATAATTTTTCTTCAGTTTGTTTTCTTGTTTTGTGTTTACTTGTTTTCATTTTCTTGTTCATATGTATTGTATAAGGTTTGCATTTGACTTATTAAATCTCTTACACAACTTCCACAGGTTGATGATTCTTTTTTGGCGTTAAATACTCTATTGAATATTTTTAATAGTTCTTTTTGTTCTATATTAGTTAAAGTGTTTTTATGTTTGCTAAAGAATTGTTTTAGATAATTGTATTCTTCTTCTACTAAGCAATGTGCATTTTTATATGGAAATAATTTATTTAGTTTTTGTTTACGTTCTTCGCATCCGCAATCTTCACCAAGTATAAATTTAGCTACTTTATCAATGCCTGTTGCTTTAGTTATCTTTTCAACTGTATCGCCTAATCCTTTAGATTTCATCTTTTAGTTTTCTTTTGATTTTTTTTTTACACTTGCTTATTGTGTTGTGTACTACTACGTGACTAATTTTTGTTGCTTTGCTTAAACTCCGAATTGTATGGAATTCTTTTCTATATAAATTAAATAGTTTACGATCAAACCAATAAAAAGAATTAACTATTTCATCTATCTTCTTTTCTATATTGAATTTGTTAATCTCTGGTTGTTTTTCTTCTACTGTATGATTATCCTTTAATTCTGTTTTTATGCTTTCATCTTTTTGAATATCTAAGTACATATTATACAAAATTTTATTTATATAACCTATATGCGGTTTGTTATCTACTATTGCTTTATTGATAACCTCATCTTTTGAATTGTGAATCTTTAGATACATATCTTGTACTATATCTTCAGCAATTATATTTTCATCATTTATAAGAGCATCAACGCTTGCTATCCATTTATTGTGGTATTCAGCTAATAATGTTAATACTTTGTTTTTATTCACGTTGTTACAAAATTATAAATTTTTTTGATTTCTAAATTCTTCAAGCTCTAATAATATATTTATGAAATCATTAAACTCAATTGCACAGTAATCTAATTGAAAGTTTTTAGTAAATACTACAAGCGGTGTTTTACCTCTTGGTGCATCGTTCCTACTTTGTTCTAATGCTTTCCAGATGTTTAATTTCTCTTGATTCTTACATTCAAAACTGTATTCGCTTATTATGCTGTTATCATCAATACAGATTATATCACCTTTAAAATCCATACCACCTGAAAGCGGTGTTCTTCTTACTTTAATATTAAATACTTCTTTTAGTTTATTAGCTATTGACAATTCAAAGCGTTTGCCTTTTAGCTGGCTTGTTCTACCTCCCATAGTTTATTCTTTAGTTTTTAATTTAGTTTTATTTTCTTCTGCTTTCATTAATTCAATTAAGTCATTTATATATTCGTGTAAATCTGGATTTGAAAATAGTAGTACAGCAATCACACTTACATTCATTTGATTAGGTGATTTAATTTTAATCTTACTTTTTTCATCCATCATTATAGCACACCACATATGTGCCTTATTGATTTCTTTAATTACTTCTTTTTGTAAAGCTTTCTTTACTTCTCTGTTAGGGTTCATATAGTTTTCTTATTTGTTCACCAAGTTCTTTATCATTAGGATACAATTCACAATAGTGTTTAATTATGTTTTGATTAATCCTTTGATGCGGATGAGTATAAACACAATCTTTAACTTGACGGTATTTATTTAGATTTGTTTTCATAATACTTAGAGCATATTGCAATTGCTTGTTCACTTTTGTAACCTTCATTAATAACTTCAGGTACACATCTAATCATAAAATCTTTTTTCTTTTCGTTTGGTTTTGGTTTTGGCATAATCTATTTTTTAAAATATTCATCTATTAATCTAAGTAAAAACATTCCTGTAAGTATTGCTACAAAATGAGATACCAACAAATACATTGTTATTACTTCCATTCTTCTAAAGTATTAATTTTTAATTTAAGTTCCACAATATCTTTTGTTTGAACTGCATTATCTAATCTAAGTTTTCTAACTTCTTTTAATAAACTTCTATTGTATTCAGCTAACTCATTTATAGTGTCCATTGCTATTTTAAGCGTTTCTAAGGCCTCCAATTTACTTTTTGGTGCATTGCCCTTGTTTATGTCGTGCATTACCTTTATAAGCAAGATATGCAATTTGTTTTTATTTAATAGTAATTGTAATTCATCCATAGTTTAGTTTTTAGTTTATAGTTTTTAATCCGTTTATTCCTCCAATTGTAAAACCCATTCCTGAGTTAAAGTCAAAGCGTAGAGGTTCAGAAAGGTTTGTACATCTACCACCTGTTTCTTTATCCTTAATTTTTTCAACTCTAATTTCTGTCATCATCCATAAGTCAGGATGGTTTAATAATCTGTGTATTGAAATGAAGTCATCACATCTGTTAGCAAAAACCTGTCCACCTTCCACATCAGATTTTTTACAGGGCTGTATGTATCCTTCTAATAAATGACCAGCTGGATATACTCGCCTTGCTGATTCAGTTTGTGGGTGAGTGTTAATATAAACAGTTTTTTTAGTTTCATTACAAAACTGCCTAACATCATTACAGAATTGATAGTTACGTTCAAACTGATTAATTCGCCTGTCGTGATTCATTCCTGTGAAGGGATCAATTAAACAATTATCTGCACCAGATTCTTTAAATAATTCGAATAGTTGTTTATGATCATATACTTTTGCATTATCAATAAAAATAAAATACTTACTAATTTGATTATTATTAAATCTAATTTCCTCCTTAGTTAATTCATTTAGTTTTTTACCTGTATACATTTGTATCAAATCTCTAATCAATTGACCTGCTTTGTTTTCACCTGACCATATAACGTGTTTAATCTTATGGTGTTTAGTTAAACAAAGAAAGTAATATAATATCCAAGCAGTTTTTCCAACATTATCCAATCCAACTATTACGTTAAAGTTTCCTTGCTTATACCTAATGAAATTATCTAACTCTGTATTTATTCCTTTACCTAGTTTTATTTTACCTTCTTGAAACCTGTACAAGTATTCCAATGAATCTTTATTTTCTAAAATCATTTCTTTAAAAGGTTTTTTAATTCATTATCAACTTTTAAATTAGGGTCTGTAAAAAGGGTATTATCTTTTTTTATTTTATCTTTTATTATATTATCTTTTCTTAATGCTTGAGCCCCGCTTAAAGCGTCGCTTGACCCTTGCTTATTATTAGCTCTAATTGAAGCACTTATTTTACCCCCCTTACGGCCATTCTTTACGTTAGTTTTATGTTGTTTTTTACGTTCTTTATATTGTTCATATAACCAGCTTATAATAATATTTAAATCATCGTCAACTTTAATTAAATTAAATTCTAATAATGTTTTATAACTTTCTGGTATTATTTTTTGTAATTGTAATTTACTTAATTTACATTCTTGCGACCAATAGTAACAACAAAGCTTCATAAACGCTCCTTGTTCTTCATAGCTTAAAAAGCTTATATTTCCTGTAATCCATTGTGCTGGATAAAATTTAAAGTATGGTAGTTCTTTCATAGTTTAATTATTTTAAATAAAAAGGATTAGATTGAAAATTATTATAAACTTCTTCATGTGTTTCAGGTTGAAAAAATTTAATTAATAAACTATCTGAACGAATATCAAAAGATTTTTCTATAAAATCAGCGTGTTTTAAAAGTTTATTACTTTTATTAAAATGTTTATCCCATTTCTTTATTTCATATACAGTAGTAACTTCACAATCAGTTTTAACTTCTTGATTATCATTTAATATATTAATTTCACTTCTAACAATAAAACATTTAATTATTAAACCATCTCCACGAGTTACGCCCACTAATGATGATAACTCTTTTAATGTGTTTATTGAAGGATTATCATTATTATTTTTATGATCGTACATTAAACAGTATTTTATATTTTTATCTCGTTTTGTAATTAAGCCATCAATGTCTATTATAGACCTATACATATCTGACTTTTTACTTATTAAAAAATTAAATTTATTATTATGATATTTTTCATTGTATTTAGTTGTGTTCATAGTTATTTAGTTTAGTTGTTTAGTTTAGTTAATTTCATTCCGTAGTTGTTTACTCCTTGTTTTTTAACATAATCATTTTTAAATAATAATTTGTTTTTATTAAATACTTTGTAATTTACTTCATGGTGCCAACGACTGTATCTCCAAACTATTTTAACTACATCTGGATGTTGTTTCTGTAAGCTTTCAGCAAAATCTAATCTATTGTTTGAATCAGCGTAAACTTCTTCAGTATTGCCGCCAGTCATTGTAAGTGTAGCAGCTTTATTAGCTAAAAAAGTATTAAATAAAACAGTACAATTGCCATCTTTAAGTATTCTTAAACTTAAATCAGTATCTTCATTGTAACGACCTCTCCAACGGTGTCTAATTGAATTATCAAGAAGTATAATACTATAGATTCTTGTGTTTAAAAAATATGGCTTTTTAATCCATGGACCTGCAAAAAAACGATAATTCATTCCAGCCATTTTTATATTTGTATATCTATCAACAAAATCTTCAATAGAATTAAAAATAACTGAATTTCTAACTGGTATTCTTTTACCTCTATTTAATCTAACAAAGCCATTAATGTTGTCATCAAGTATCCAATGTTTTTCGTGCATATTTTGAATTGAATGTTCCATTACAAAATTTCTAACAGGTATGCTGCCCTGACCAAGATTTGAAAACGGAGTTACAAGAATTTTTCTTTGATCAATGTGTTTAGCATACAAATCATATTCTTGAGGTTCAATAACAATTTTATAATCAAGATTCATTTCTTCAAGTGTTTTAGAAGTTTGTCTACTTTCAGCACGACCTTTAGAAATTATATATATAGGGTATTTAGTTTTATTTGTATTCATAGTTAGATGGTTTTATATTATCTTTTTTAGGAAACCATACGCTTTTAGTTTTGTAAGTTAATTTTTGATTGATTAATTTAGAAAATGTTAAAACATCTTCTTTACATTCAAAGCTTATTATTATTTGTTGATATGGCATTAAATCATCATAAATAAATTCAGGCATATCTTGCCAATGTTCTTTCCAAGTTTGTAAATCATCGTAATCATCAAACAGTTTTAAATTGTTATTTTTCATAGTATGCTTCGTGTTTTTCTTTGTATTGTTCGTAAAATAATTTTTCTAATTGGCTTAATGATTCCCAAGTATAAATCTTATTGAAAGTAATAGAATCACCCTTAGGCAACTCTACTACTTCTTTTTTTTGTTGTTCAAAATCTATATACTTAAAACCTTTTTTAGATGGTTTATACGCACAAGCAATTGTAGTAGGGTGAAAACCCCATTGATTTGCAAGTTCTGGTATTGTATAACCTTCAATTATTAATTCTTCTATAAGATTTGAAAGTGATTTTAAACCCTTTTTCATTTAATAGTTTTATAGTTTGTTTATACTTAAAAGGGTAAATCACCTTCTTCTTCAACTGCTACTTCTTCTTTTTGTTTGCTGTTATCAGCTTTGAATACTTTCCAAGCATCTAAAGAAGTAAAGTATTTACCTTGCCATTCATTAGTTTTTACATTGAAGTCAACATCAACTACATCACCTTTAGCATTGTACTGTAAAAATTTATCTACTTTTTCTTCTCCGAATACATCAAAGCAATATAGATTATTGTATTCATCATCTGTTTTAACTACAAAAGATGTTTTTTTCCATTCTTTTCCAGTTTTACTTGTTCCTGTTTGAGTTTCTAAAATGTTCTCAATTTTTCCTGTTACTTTCATTTTTATTTGTTTTTTGTTTGTTTATTATAATATCCGTTATTTAATCTTTCATCAACAAGGCGATCATACGCTTCATCAATTAAATCAAAAAAATCTCTTGTTTCTTCTTCTTCATCCATAGTTTATATATTTATTGGTTAATCTTCATTGTATGCTAATTCTTCTATTTCTTCAGAATATCCTTTTGGCTTACCATTCCAAGCTTTATATTTAGTAACTAAATCAATGTAATCTAAGTAACCAGCTTCAAGCATATTATCACCTAATTTAAATACTTTAATATTATAGGGAATTGTTTTTTCAACTGCAATAATATAGTATTTAGTATTTGGTGGATAGTTTTCAAGATACATAGCACCCTGCATTTTATAATCATTATAGTACATTTCACGCTTTAATTTCATAGCATCTGTACACGTTTTTATATCAGCTATCCAACCTTCACCAACCATATCTACAAACCCTTTAAAATTAATTCCTTGCTCTGTCCATTCTACTCGTTGTTCACGCTTTGTACATTTGCTTATTAAGTCCATAAATACTTTATCATTAGCAACTGCATTAGTTATTTCTAAAGCATTATCTAATTCGCTTTGCTTAATAATAGTTTTATTTTTATTAAGTTCTGAAAATTCAACCCAATCTTTTCCCCTTCTTGTTTTACCTTGATATACTACATATTCAAAATCAAAGGTTTCTGGTTCTAATATTATCTTATGAATTAAAGAACCAAACAGCATTGCATCAGTTCTTGTTTGTTTGCCTTCCCAATACGCAAGTAAATGGTTTGGTGACTTTTTAAATTGTGTTAATGCTGAATAGCTTAGATGATCTTTTTTCATAGTTTAGTTTTTATGTTGTTTAGATATTTGTTCTAATAAAGTTTTATATGCTATTTTCTTTTCGCTTGATGTTTTACATTCATCTTCAATTAAAATTATGCGTTGGTCAATTGTTGATAGCAAAATGTTTAGGTAGTATTGTTCGCACGTATTATCCATTTTTAGCTTGTTTAAAGGCGTCTGCTTCAACGTCTGAGTAAATACCATATTCGTAAGCGTTTATTAATTTAAGAACGCATCTATCGATCCCGCGTTTTTCGGCCATTGCTCCATAATAAGTTGATGTGCAATTTTTAGTAGATGCTTCACCAATGCTAATTATACTTTTATCGCCTTTTTTCATAGTTATTAAAAACCTTGCAAAGTCAACTTCAGTATTTAATATCTCAAAGTTTATTAATTGAATGTTTTCAATTATGGCAATTTTTTCAATGGCATCGTGTGTGATTATCCACATACTTTTCTGGCCTCGTTTAAGTTCCCAGAAATCATCTTTTCCAAGATTGTATTTTTTAGCTAATTCTTTTATTCTCATAGTTTCTAATTTTTATTATTGATTGTTTTATAGTTTTCATTCTTTTGGCAAAATAATTATAATCATTTATTTTTAGTTTATTATCTATGTCATTAAATAATTCTAAATATTGATTAAATCTTTCTTTGTGTGTTGTTATATCTTTTTTGCTTGGCATCCAAGAATCAGAACATAATAATCTTTTATTGTAGTTTATTCTAAGTACTAAAAATTTAAGTTCTTCATTTAGTTCTGATGTTCTATTGAATCTTTCCCATTCTTCAACATATGTCATATAATGATTTAAACTCATAGCATTTCCTTTATCTTGTTAATGATTTTGTGAACCTCCATAAATTCTCCTGTTTCTGCTACTAAATGATAATTTGTATCAAAGCTTTGAAATTGAATTATTGTTGGTTGCCCTTCTTTTTGTTCAATACTTACTTCAACATCTGTATGTTCATCTTGTAGTTGAAATACTCTTTTAGTTGGTGTTACGTTCATAGTTTTAGTTTTTATTGTTAATATAGTTTTCCATAAATTCTACGATTAGTTTAGAATAGCTTGTACCGTTTTGTTGTGCTTGTTCTACAAACTTCATCATTGTTTCCCTTTTATCTTCAGGTATGTAAAATGTTCTTACCATTATTTTATTAGTTTTAAATTTAATTCTTTAGCTACATAATTAATGTGCTTTTGTGTAGTCATTGACCAATAACCTAATTGGTGCAATTCATTTCCTTTTATAGTTGCAACGTGAGTAATATAACTAATTACTTTGTTTCCTTCTATTCTTAAATTTTGTTTATACTTTTCCATAGTTAAGCTATTTTTAAAATGATTAGTATTATAAAATGATAAGCTACATATATAGCTCCAATTAATGTTAATGATTGTAATAGTAATTTTTTCATAGTTTATGCTTCTATAATATTTTTTTGTAAATATTTAATAGCTTGTTTTATTTGTTCTTTATCTACGTAAGTAAATAAACCAAATTTTAATCCAGTTTCTTCAAAAGTAGATTTAACATATTCGTGTGATTCATCATAAGTTAAATTATGATTATAAAATAAATGTTTTTTACATTCTTCAATTTTTTCTCCAAGTTTTATAAATGTGCTCATATTTTATAGTTTAGTTAATTATTAAACAAATATATATAAATATATTTATAAAACAAAACATTGCAAAGAAAAAAAATAAAAACAGGGGATTAAATAGGGGTTTTTAGGGGAATTGATTAAAACAGGTGTGTTAATCTTGCAACCTGTCCATTGTTTTTAGAGAAAATAAAACTTTCTATGGCTTGGTTATTAGATGAGGTGTAACCCATCTTAGAATGCCACGTATCTGCTGGTGATGGTGAACGGAAACTTTCAAGTGTACACCCTACTAAATCTTTGTTCCCTACTTTATGATGAACGTGGTGCGTAAACATATATCTATACTTGGTGCTGCTCCAATCTTTTGATTCATCAGCCATTAGTAAAGGCAGTAAATCCCATTTCGCACCGTGACCGTGCGTTGATCCGATTAGATTATTATGCCACTTATAATACTTTCTATGATGCAAACTAATATCAAAAGTAATGTTCTTGTTATTCTTAAAATAAGTAGCTATTACATCAGATAAACAAAAACCTGTTAAGTAATCGTGATTAGATGAATTATAAATTACGTGTATATCTGGATAAAATTCCAGCAAAGATTCAATGATATTAATATATAATCTTTTTGCAATATGAAAATGCTCATAGAACATTCCATCCACATCTTGAACAGTGCCGCTCGTAGTTTTGCCGCCACTTGGGGTATCAATATGCATTGCATCATTGCCTATTATTAGAATAATTTTATCTATATTGAACCCCTTGCTTTTTTCTAAGCAACCTTGAACACCTTCTAAAGTTCTTAATACTGCTGTTTGTTTGTTATATTCTTCACCTGTTACAAATGATTTACAAAGCTTACCTATATGAATATCTGCTGGTGATATTAATAAACAATGGCCATCGTGAACTTGTGGTTTTTTAACCTTTTCAAATTCAGGTGCATATTCCTGTAAATCTTTAATTAAATCTTTTTTGAACTGTTTTAAGTTTTGCGTTTTATATCCGCTGTTCTTAAAATATAATGATGATTTCTTTGATTTTATCCAGCCAGAATGAACGTCATTAGGATTGACACCTTCAAATTCAGCCTCTTGTTTTATTCTTCTAAACTCTTTAATTATTTCAACCTCATCAGCTTTTAACCTGTATCTTGCGTTCCCTTTGCCTTTTTCGTGTTTATTAGGTTTCATAATATACCGAGTTTTTTACCGATTTTTAAGCCAATTAAAACTAATATTCCAACTACAACCATTGCTCCGTATTTCTCCCAAAGCGTTTGCTCTTGAATAGTGACCGTTTCATAAGGTATAAATCTATCTTTAACAATTGTGTCGTTCTTACACGTGATTTCGTGGTATATTTCTTGCCGTAATGTGTCAAAATAATACCTTGCTTCAATTCTGTCATTGTTTACTATAATCGTGGTATCGTGGAAAGTTACAGTTTCTATTGTATCATAGCTATAATTAGGCACTATAATAGTATCTATAATTTTAATAGTATCTATTTTGCTTAAATGTGGATGATTTCTGACTAACCTGTTTAATCTCTTTTGAGGTGTGCAGCCAATTAATAAAATTAAGATGAAAACTTGGATAATGCTTTTCTTAACCATTCTTTTGTTTCTGTTCCTTTAAATAAAAACAATGCTAATGAAACTGCTAAGATGCTTAAAAAGCTAACTAAGGTTTCACCATTGTAATAATACATATAAACATTGTATATAAATAATGCAATGCCTAAAATGTTAGTTATAATGTTCTTTACTTTATTACTCATTTTTTATTTTTTATAATATCTTTAACTTTTTTAGTTTTTGGTTTAAATGATTTAGGTTGCAAACCAAGTTCATAATACTCTTGTTCCGCATTGTAGCACGGACACATTTTCATAAATTCGTGTGCTTCAACTCCATCACCATCTTTATCTTTGCTGTAATCTCTATGGCCGTGTATAGATGCTTCAGGATAGATATTTTTTAGTATTTTAATAATCTTTATTAGTGCTGCTTTTTGTGCCTCTGTACGTGTATCTTTTGCCTTTTTAAAAGCTTTATCCATACCGCCAATATAAGCTATACCGATTGATGCTTTATTACCGCCGCCTCCAACGTGTGCGCCCATAATATTTACAGGCCTTCCAGCTTCAATCTTACCATCTAAACCGATTACATAATGATAGCCTATTTGGTTAAAACCTCTTTTTCTATGCCATCCATCAATAGTTGATGCACTAACATTTCTGCCTTCTGGCGTTGCACTACAATGTATTACAATTTTATTTACTGCTCTCATAATTTTTATTTTCTACGTAAGTATAATAGTACTCATAATTTTCAGTGCTATGTTGGTAGTATTTACTCACTTGGTTTTTTTCTTCTTGATACTGATTTTTTAGCGTTCTGAATCAATCTTTCTTCCATCTTAGCAACCTTTACTCTAAGTTCTGTATTCTCTGTTATTAATACATCTATTTTAAGTTCTAATGCTGAAATTTTATCTTTTAACTCTTCAATAACTTTTAGTGATAGATCATCAACTCGTTCTTCTTTTGATGCTCTAATATCCATTCGTTTTTTAACGATGTTCCAAATCTCTTTCAACCCTAAAGCTGATACAATACCAGCCAAAGCAACCAACAAACTGTGATCTTCCATTACTATTATGTTATTATTTTTATTCATTATTATTCTTCAGGCATCGGCTCTGACCAATCCGAACTACTCATTAATATTAGTGCTTCTGCGTGATTCATTTTATCACCTACGTAAGGCAAAGCTCCACTTGTTACAAAACTTGGTTCTGTAATGTAGCTTAATAACCCTTGTGTGTTTGCTAAGTTTCTACGCATTGTTTGCGCACTTGTTTGATTAACTTGCGAGTAATCTACTTTGCTTGTTTCTGTTAATTCTATTACTATGTATGTTGCCATTTTTTTTTATTTTAATATTTATGTTGGTACTGATGTTGATTTAGCGGTTACGCTCATATTGTAAGATACTGCATTATTGTCTGAATAAGGTGCATCTCCTGTTCTATTTGTTCCACTTGACATACCTGAAGATGTTCCGCTTCCTGTTGCTCCTACTCCATCAACTAAATCTGATTGTGTCATATTAGCTGAAACTCCATTGTTTCCACTTGTAGAAATTTCATCCAATACAGTCCAATTTGAACCATCAAATGATGAATTTGTTGCTCCTAATCTCCACCAACTTACTGGTGTAACTTCAAAGGTGTTTAAGTCAAAAGGTTTGCCTTCATTATAAAGTGTTGTTACTTGCGCTGCTGATAATTCTGAATTGTAAATTGAAACATTTGAAATATTACCATTAAAAAATGTTACAGCTGATGTTGATGTGTATTGAGCTGCTATATTTAATATAGTTGCACCTGAGCCAGTAGCAGCAGAGATACTAAAGCTATTAACCTCACTACCATTGTAAAACATTTTTAAAGTTGTAGCATTTTTAACTATAGCTATGTGCGACCATTCATCTTTTGGTATTATTAAACCACTATTAACTCCACTTGCACCCGCTTGATTCCAATGTATTCTATAAGTGCTACCAGTGCCATTTAACCACAACCCCCAAGCTGAATTAGTTGCTTCCCATTGGTTCACAATAGACCTATATGTACTACTTGTTGAACCCGTTGGTTTTACCCATACAGAAACAGAAGCATTATTTAAACCAGATATGCCAATATTGTTAGAGCTTATATAGTCATTTGCACCATCAAAATCTAAAGCAAAACTGTCATAAGGTGCGTTTATAATTAAATCACTTTGCACAAGGTTTGCAGCAGTCATACCTGAAGATGTGCCTGTGTTAGAATTACTTGAAGCATCTGGAATACTCCAATTTGAACCATCAAAGGTTGCTGAAGCGTTTAATTCATACCACGCTTGTAAGTTGCTATAAGAAGCTATATTAGGCGGTGTACCGTAGTTATATAAAGATTGAACTGATTCTGTTCCCGTTGCTGGTAATGCTGTGTTGAAGCCTGATATTTCTGTAATTTTTCCACTATAATCTAAACCTCCGCCTGGCCTTGAGCCAATTAAATCAAACTTTATAGGATTAGAACCTGGTGTACCACTCCAAGAAGTTATAGTATCAGTTAATACAGAATCAATATAACACTTCACTTCGTTTTCTGATGGCCTAACAAAAGCTACGTGATGCCATTGACCTGTACTTATGGCCGAAGCAGCATTTGGAAAATCTGCATATGCACCAGCTATTTTAAAATAAAATGCAGAACCTGCATAGTAAACAACATATTCATAAGTAGGATTTACAACATCTGTGTTACCAAATAAAGCTCCCGTTGTACCTGTATCAATATTCATCCAAAATGAAAAAGTAGATACAACCCCTAAATCAACAGGTGTTGAATAATTTATTTTAGCTGAACCAGCAAAATCAAATACATAATCTTGTTCTGCTCCGTTAGGCACTAAAAATTCTCCGTTGAAAGCTGCATTTCCTAAAGGGTAATATGCCACAGGTTTTCTTCCGTTTGTTATTGCCATAGGGTTACCAATAGCTGAACCTGTTCCGTATAGTTGAGTTACTTGTGAAGCTGAAAGCGAGTAATCAAATATTGATACCTCTGTCATAGAACCATTAAAAAACCAATTACCTATGCCAGAAAATACCTGTCCAATAGAATTTAATTTAAAATCTCCAGATAATACACCTGTTCCACCAAATGCAACTCCATTTCTATAGCAATTTACATTATTAGAAGCATCTCTTGTTATTATTATGTTTTGCCAAGAACCAATAGTTATATCATTTCCAGCTGATTCTGTGAAGATAAAAGTTGAGCCACTTGCTTTTAAATATATTTTGGTTGATGAATTTAGCCATACAAAATGTGAATTACTATTAATATCTCCAGTTATAAATGCAAGAGTCAAGTTGTCTGGTTTAAGCCAAAATGAAAAAGTAAAAGCCCCACTATAAATAACTTCATTTAGAGATACATATTGACTACTCCCATCAAAATCTAAAGAAAAGTTTGACAATCTATTTGCTTCTTCATTTGCGTTGGTTGGCATTAACCAACTATTAGATATAAATTCTGTCGCCATATTTTTTTTTAATTAATCATTTTTAATCTGCCAATATTATTCACCCATACGATACCAAACTGTTGGACTTAATGCATTGCTTAAACTGTCAAGGTCATTAGGAACTCCCGTTCCATAAATTTCCGTTACTGCTGCTGAACTTAAAGTACTTGTCCAAATTGCAAACTCATCCATATTACCTAAAAATGTTTGATAAAATGGATAACCACCTGCCTCTTGTATTTTTCCAATCCTAAAATTAACGTCTGTTCTCGCGTCTGGCAATACAAAATATAAGTAAGTTGATGATGTTCTGTCAACTCCATTTATATACATATTTCCAGTATAAGGAGAAGAACCTGAAGCGTCATAAGTAACTACTACGTGGTTCCAACTTCCATATGTTAAAAAACTGTCAGGGGCTGTAATATTAAAAGTTGTACCACTTATGCTAAATTGTAATCTAACCCCCTTTTGTAAAGTTAATAAGAATTGTGAACTTGTGTTTGTTGCTCCAGTTCTTTGTGAATGATAAATAACTTTTAAATCTGTGTATGTTGTATCTGTTGGCTTTATCCATATAGACCAAGAAGCATTAGTTTGCCCGTTTAAAAATGTTAAAGGTGGCGCGGCAAAATAGTCATCAACCCCATCAAAAGAAAAGCTTCTTGTCGATGCAAACGCTGGTGCAGTAATTTGCATTGATTGTTCTGCAAATGTTGAATCTGGTAAAGTGTATCTAATTGTATATGAATTAACAGTTGAAGTTGATAGTGTAATTTCACCTGTTGATGCGTTTAAAGTTAATCCTGAAGGTGTAGCAGTAAAAGTACCACCAGCATCACCAGTTATTGTAGGTGTAGGATCAGTTCCATTAGTTGGATAACTATCTAAAGGATAACTAAATGAAGCATCTGTACAGTTAGCTATTGATTTATAAGATGAACCCCATCCTATTGTATTTTCACAAACACCAACACCCCAATAAGAACTTTCATATATTTTACCGTAACCTGACATACTTTTTTTTATTTAATATTTATAATACCCATCCACCAAAATTAGCAACTGTATCTGGATCAATATCACCATTTGAATTACTATTGTATTCAGGAAATAAATCCGTATTAAAACAAATGTAATCAATGAATCTGTTTGTATAATGCTGCGCTGTATTTCTGCTATTTTCTATTAAGAAATCAACTCTACTTTTATCAAGTGAAGTAGCATTTTCAGGATTGTGAGTATATATTCCACCATTCGCAATATTAACACCAGCATAAGGTAAATATTCAACCATTGCCCAATATATGGTCATATCCTTAACATAATCTCTAACTAAATTGTAATAATTAGGATTTAGTAATTCTGTTAATTCACCATTTTCAATTAATGTTTCCAGCTTTTCGTATAAATCCGTTCCTAAATAATTCTGTATGTGTATATCTTGACTTATACGAATATAAGGTAGGAATTTATCAGGATCAAGGTTACCATTTGCACTTGTAAAAGTTACTAAATCTTCTCTTGTTATGAATAATGCTTTTGCCATATCTTAATTTATTTTACACCAGGATAATGACCTTGATTAGGCATATTAACAGGTGCTTTTTTTGCTTTTTTACTTCCAGCTGGTGACCTTCTATAACTCTTAGGTATTTCTTTAGTTACCTTGTAATCTTTTATTTCATCACTTCCAACCTCTTTACCTTTCTTCAAAGTATATAAAACTTGAATCCATTTATGTCGGCAGTAGACGCCGCCTTTAAATTTAAAAAGTGAATATGCTTGACCTTTATGCATTGGAAGCTTTGCAGAATTTTCAAAACCTACTGTACTTGCTTTGTCAATATCCTCAATCCTATAAACAATTTTTTGCGCTGTTCGTGCCATCATTTGTTGGCAGAATGGTCTTGATGTATTGCCTTCTTTAAAAGGTTTATTAGAACCTTTAACATACTTAAATCTAATTTTATAGTTAGATTTATCTAAAATACTAAATCCACTTGGCCTATCATCTATTGCAGCTAAATCAGTTTTAATTAAACTATTTGCCCATTCTTCTTCATCGTCAGTTTCTAAGTATTCTCTTTCTGCTACTTGTTCCCAATCTTCATCCATTACTTCACCCTCTAAGCCATCAAGTATTAAATCAAATTCTTCATCACTCAAATCTTCTTTATTTTCTGATTTGCTTAGTTTAGATTTATTTACTAAATCCTCAATTTGTTGGTATTCATCTTTTTGTTCAAAATCTTGATCTTCAACTGCAACACCTGTTTCTTCTTCAATCACTTCAGCATCCATATCTTTGTCAATCTCAATGAACTCTAATGGTTCGATAGTTTTAAAATATAGATTTAAACTAATATCATTTACAGCAAACATTTCATCTAAAGCATCTATCAATAATTCTTGGTAAGGTTTAATAACTACATTATCAAATAATAATGAAGCGTTTTTAATTTCATCAGCATTACTTGAAAAGCCATTAGATGAGTTTAAACCGATTAAAATAGGTGAAGTTACCCTATGTGTTACCATTATCTTTTTACCGCATTCTTCGCTTAGATATTGATAGTGTGATGGTGCATCATTTAAAGGAACATCATCAATAGTTGTTTTACTTTCAGCATCGTTATTAAAAGCTATAATTACTTTTTCACCATAACTGCCTGTGAGCTTATTCATCACATCATTCTTGATGCTTAATTGTTTTTCCCTGTCAGGAACCCCATTATTAAAATTCACAACTTTTGTGCCAGAAAACCCTGATTTACAGTCATTTATGAGATAATCTGCTATCTCTTTTTCAAGTTCTGCATATGAAATTTGATAGTCAGCTGGTGAATAGTAGTAGTAACCTGTGACATACCTTCTAACAATAAATATTTCATTTTGAGCACCAGAACCAAAAACAGGAAATCTTTTTAATTTAGTATTTCTGTTTACATTCTCCCAATCTGCACTATAAAAATAAGCTTCAATTTCACCTTCTTCATTGCATTTTTCAGCACGTAAAGTTTCTCTTGGAAAATGTGTTATGCTTTTTATTT
>Ga0213862_10000142_pt1 | contig 30187 bp, 28 predicted proteins | sample PICome_7_FD_160092 | JGI IMG/M metagenome (GOLD analysis project Ga0213862, IMG submission 160092) | Coastal seawater microbial communities near Pivers Island, North Carolina, United States - PICO266 | ecosystem: Environmental > Aquatic > Marine > Coastal | place: USA: North Carolina... | reverse complement strand
TTTCTTCCTATGATTACTTTGTGCACGAATCACGCTCGTTATTCCTCCTCTACTTTCGCTCCTTCCTCCTCTTCTTTGAAACGCAGTCGATGATGCAAATGTAATATATAGTGCTTTGGTCGGAGATACGAGCAAGTTCTTGATCATATAACAACGACACGCACACACACCCCACTTTGTATTATAAATATGACAAAATAATCACTTTAATTTTAAAAACACACATCCTCACAGAAAGTTTTGAAATACGAAAAAAGCACGCGCGCGTTTCGTTTCTCCTTCACATCTCGCTGTAGCCACACGCTCTCTAATATGCAAACAGCCGCGGCGACGACAAAGGTGGTTTGGACGTCGGGATTTGCTACTGGACGGAAACAAAAACCGCGGTTACCACCAATCCGATCTTCTTCCTCTTTGTCGGGCCCGAGAAGAAGAGTTACAGTTAAAAACAACGATTTTAAGAACAATAACAAATCTTCCTCTTTATCGTGCATGGTCGCGACATCTGCGTTATTTCGTGGACGAACTATGCTTTCGCGTGCAAACGTTGGTAATCACGACTCCGCGTCTGACTCCGCGTCTCCTCTTGAAGGAAAAGCTTTATTCGATAACGTCTTACCAGCCGTTTTAGTTGCGTGCATCGGCTCTTTCCTCTTCGGTTTTCATCTTGGAATAGTCAATCCAGCCTTAAATGCCATATCATCCTCGCTTGATATCGCAACGAACGCTCCATTGAAGAGCGCTATCGTGAGCATCATTTTAGCCTTCGCTGCGGTTGGCTCTTTACTCACTGGTCCCTTAGCAGATACCCTCGGACGCAGATCTTCGCTGACGTTTTGCGCCGCACCTCTACTCGTCGGCGCAGCCATGTGTGCGCAAGCGAACAGTATTGGCGAAATGCTCGTAGGTCGCGCAATTTCAGGACTTGGTGTCGGCATAGCAAGTAACTTGGTTCCTTTGTACGTCACAGAGATATCTCCGGAAAAATTTCGAGGGACACTCGGTTCGCTTGTTCAGCTCTCGATTTGCGTTGGGATACTCGTCGCCGTTTTACTCGGCATTCCTTACGATCCGAGTTTCCCAGCTTTGCAAGAATCCGTTTCCTTTTTGAAATTTGATTTCGAAACTTGGTGGAGATCAATGTTCTACGTGGCTGGGATGCCTGCATTGCTCATGGGATTCGCCGGGAAAGTCATTCCGGAATCCCCAAAATGGCTACGCAGCCGAGGTCGGATTGAGGAGGCTGTGAAGGCTGAAAACCTTCTTTGGGGTGGTAGCGAAATTAGTTCTACCAGCGATGGCACGAGTAGAAATGATCAAAGTGAAACGCTGCTGAAATCAGAAAATGTGACAGCAAATTGGATCGAAGCGCTCTTCGATCCACGATACCGCAAAGGCGTTTGGACTGGGGCGCTGTTATTTTTTGCGCAACAGTTTGCGGGCATCAACGCGGTGATTTACTTTTCCACTCCTTTGTTCGCCGCGGCAGGATTAAGAAACGCGGTGCTGGGATCTGTTGCAGTATCTGCGGTTAATATTTGTGGCACATTAGTGAGCACGAAGGTTCTGGACAAATCCGGGAGAAAACCGTTATTGAAGAAGTCTTTTCTTGGGATGGGCTCGTGCTGCATTTTTCTTTCTCTCGCAGCTTTGAATCCAACATTGACGATATCCTCTTACGTATCTTTGTTTGGAACTTTACTCTACATCTTCGCCTTTGGAGTTGGCGTAGGCCCGATTCCCGGACTTCTCGCCGGCGAGTTGAATTCGGAAAGGGTCCGAGGGAAAGCGATGTCCTTTGCGTTTCTGTCGCACTGGTGCTTCAACTTCTGCATCGGGCAAGGCTTCCTACCGGTAGTTGAAAAAGTTGGGATTTCTTTAGTATGGTCCTTCTTTGCTGCTGTGTGTTTCATTTCTTCCGCGTTAACGCACAAGTACATCATCGAGACGAAAGGTAAAAGTTTCTCCGAAATTGACAAAGAAATGAGAGTATTTTGAAACAGCATTAGTCGGTGACTTTTTGTAAATTTGTACAAATGCAATTGCAACGCTATTCTATATATTCTACCTGGTACACACTACACGCTATTTTCTCTTCGAGGCTTCTAACGAGAGCATATCTCTCAAAGAATCGATATCATAATCGTGCAACTTTATTATGACATCTCTTTTAAACTTTCTTTCTTTGTCCTCCTTCGAATTGAACGCATATTTCGTCCTCGTACTCAAGCTCACTTTCCCGGCCTTTGCGCCTTTGTCTCCATCGGCATCCGCTGTAAGACGCTTATATCGCAACTTCAGCCGTTTTGCAAAGTTCATATACGTATCTTTCGCGTACCCTTTCGGCATGATTTCAACGACGAGGGAATCTTCTGGCATGTAGAGCATATTTGTGAGCCCGGCGCCGTGGAGAGATACGAGCACGTCCACGTCTGTAAACATTTCGGCTTGCTTGACCATCGGATTCTTCTTCAATATCGAAGAGTTGATGATCAAATACTCCATGTTTGGTATCGCACTTTTCAAAGCGTTATAAACAAACTTTTCGTTCGATATTGCCCTCCGCTGATTTGTACCTCTCGAGAGCCAAACGATTCTTTTCCTCCTCTTCTCACTTCGGATAGTCTTCGTTGTGTTAAAAGCGTCGCCGAAACGAAAATCGAGAGCTTTACACGTCGCGTCGTCTTCAAAAAAGTTACCACACACCGAATGCAACAACTTATTCCAGGAAAACAACTCGTTGTTCGGAGCTCTTACGATTTCGAATTGCATGCCAGCACGTTCTAATCGCTTGAAATATTCCGGTTCTTTATCAATCATCCACTGTTCCAATCGCACCGGTCTTCTATTTGTGTTGGCTTGTTCATAGTCACCTTCTCCTCCCCAATCTCGAATAACACTTCTCCATATGAGATCTCTGACAAAGTGTGAATAGTTGTTCCGCGTGACGTACAACATTTGTCGATAATCGCTCGAAGTTTGCACGAGCATAAGCGGGTTCACCTGCCCGTACGCGAGGTGGGAAATGAAGAACACGAGCGACGATTTCGCGCACATCAACACAACCAATACGATGCACAACTTTGCGAGTCTTCGCGTTCTCGATGGAACAGAGGAGGAAGAGGAAGAAGAAGAAGAAGGGAAGACGAAGGAAGGAAGAAGCGCCATGCGCTAAATGTGTGGATGAAGAAGGAGGAGGAAGGAGAGTATTATTCTAATCAGTTTGTTCTTTTGACGACAAACAAAAAGTGCAGACCTCCACACAGAAAAAAAAAACTAAAAAGAGAGGAGGGTTGCTTGCTCCTTCTTCAGTTCATAGCAACTCCTATAAAAACAAGCACACGCGCCTATCATGAAGCGAGGAAGAGAGGAAGAGAATAAAAACGGCGCCTCGGCGCGAAAGAATGCGCTGGGCGCGACAATTATTACCACTAATTATTCCGATGAGAGAAGACGTTTCGAGTTTGAAAGCAAGATGAAAGAGTTGAACGCAAAATTTCTCGAGGCGTTCACTCGATCGGTAAGGGATCACCCGCGCGCGATAAAGAACAATCTCATGCGTCAGTACTTGCAATTCGTGAAGAAGCTCGGAGAAGAATACGCCGACGTTATCGCATCTTCCACAGAAGGATCTCGAAAAGAAGTGAGTGGAGGTGGACTTTGGATTTTTGGTTCCAACGGAGACTCTGGCCAGTTTGGGTTTGGCTCCGACGCGAGCACGGGAGAACTCATCGACGAACTCCTTCGACCGCGAGTGCTACAAAAAGGTAGCATTCTAGGTAGCCCCGCGAATACGAAAGTGATTAAAATCGCATGCGGTGGTCAGCAAACGTTTGCCATTCTAGAAACGGGACGAGTTTTATCTTGGGGAGCAAACGACTCCGGTGCGCTGGGTCGACCAACATCACCGCCAGAGAACGAAGATGAAGACGATGAATCTTGGTTACCAGGGTATGTCAATCTTAAGCAAAATACTAAAGCTGTATCGGTCTGTGCGGGAGATACGCACGCTTTAGTCGTTGCGAGTGATGGGACTGTATACGGATGGGGTCAGTGGCGGCATCAAAACGGTCAGTGGCGAGGCCTGAACAAACTAAAAGTTTCGGACACTCAGACGTTTTACAACCCGGTGGAAATTTTGAACAAAAAATACAGAGCGAAATGCATTCAAAGCGGCGAAAATCACGCGTGCATTTTGACCGAAAACGGCGAGGTGTACACCATGGGATGTTCGGAAAAAGGCCGTCTCGGACGAATTGAAAAAACCGGCGTCGGAGCGGCGTACGCGGATGACAATCAAAAAGCGGACAGGGAGAATAACGAGTCGTACGTGAATGATCTCTTAACCCCGGGGCGTGTTTTGATAAATAATAGGAAAGATCTGAAAGTCAAGGCGATTGCTACCGGTGAATTGCACGGGCATTTAATCCTGGAAAACGGTGACGTGTATAGCATCGGTTTATCCTCCTTCGGACAGGGTGGCTTTTTTGACGACGGCGTGATAGAAAGCGAACAAGTCGCGTGGCTACCTCGCAAAATCCCATCGCTTTCCGGCAAAGGCATTATTGCAGGAGCAGGCGGTGGTTTTCATTCTTTGTTTCTCGCTAAAACGGGCAAAATGTACGCCGTTGGCAAACGACACGATGGCCGTTTAGGCGCTTTGGAGGAACGGCAATGCAACGACGACCCGCATCCGAATCCTTTGGAAATTTCCTCCTCTTTTTTTGGTAGAGATTCAGTAAAAATGGTATACGCGGGTTCAAACTCGTCCGGAGCGATTACAAATTCTGGAGAAATATACACGTGGGGTTCAAATTTAGGCGCGCTCGGTCAAGGGCCCGATAACAAGGACAGCTACCAACCGACGAAAGTGCCGAGAGTCAAAAGCGCTCCCGTAGGAATTTCGTTTACAGATATGTCGATTGGCGCGAGTCACGCTGGAGTCGTTGGCGTGAATAAGACGGGGGAAAATACTCCTCCCGCGAGGAATACGAAGAAGCGCAGATATTAGAGTGGAAATATTATTATTATTACTATTACTATCATACATTAACGCAAAGCGTTGCTACACTTTTCACGCAAACATCGAATCGATTGTTCTGTGAGCATATCTAGTAAACGCGTGCGCCAGTACACCCAGCGGGCCAAACATGCAACACAACAGTACCGAGTGTCTACACGGCGTTCCCCATTCCATGGCGTCTAAGAAAACGCCTCTCGCTAAAAATACGTCTAAAGAAATCAAGTGCAGCCATGACGCGCACGCGGTTTCCGGGGTCGACATGAAATTTGAAAAGAGCGTTAAACATCGCGAGATGAAAGGTTCGGCACTGGTCCCTGCCGCTGCCGCGGCAGAGACAGCGGTATTACCACCTTGTTGTTGAGTAAACGCGTTGAGAATGGCTCGAACGACATCTTCGCTGTTCAAACTCAAATACGCCGCGACGATATATAAAACCCCTAAAATCAACCACAGGAGTTTACTCTCCATCAAATTTCGAGTCACTCGACTGTTTGGCTTGGAAATCATGAGCGCATAGAACGGCATCACCATGACCGTACCAGTCGTGAATAACACGTCTGTGAGGGCTAACGATGCTTTGCACTTTACCACTCGTCCGCTCGTCCTTCTTTTATTGTTACGTATACTACTACTTCTGCTACATCTAAATCTATCACTTCCACCACTTTTGAAACAACAATCCCCTAACTCGACACTTCGCTTTGAAAAAGCGCGAGGAGCGCACCTATTCCTCGAGGGCGGTATCCTTCGATGACTGACGTTATGCGTAGCATTATCACCTGATGATGATATTACTTTTATAGTAGATGTCATCGATGATGCGCTCGCGAGAGAAATCATTCGTAGTAAAGATACGATTTTTGATGTGTGAAGGAGTTTTTTTATTTTCCACACAAAGAGATTCTCGTTACGTCAAACTCCCAAAATTCGTTCGAGGTTGCCTCACAACTTCACAACACACCCCTTCATTTCACCACTCATCATTCATGAGTGGGAAAAGAAAACTCGTCGTCTTATTCGGCGCGAATGGATACGTCGGTCGAGCCATCGCGAAAGAGTTTGTGAGAAGAGGCACGGTTGAACTCACCGCAATATCGCGTTCAGGCGTACCGCCTCCCAACGAGGAAGGTAAAAACGGAAAATCGTCGTCGTCATCATGGACAGATAAAATCAAATGGGTCGCCGCGGACAGCACGAAACCAGATACGTACGCCGAACACTTACAAGGCGCGAGCTGCATAGTAACGTCTATTGGTGTGTTGCCTTTTGGTATATCGAAAGAGGATTGTTATAAAGGAAACGCAGACACGAACATAATTCCCGCAAAAACAGCGCAAAAGGTACACGGGTTGAACCGATTCGTTGCAGTAGGCGCCTCGTTAGGGGTCGCCGGTGCGCTCGTTCCGGGAGCGAAGCCGTACATTGAAGGAAAGATGGCGGTGGAAAATTTTGCAAAGAACGAGTTTGTGCGCGGTGGAAATAATGATCATACGAATGCGAGAAGTAATGATAGTAATAGCAATAGTAATAGCGCATCGCCGCCGACGACGACGCCGCTCGCGGTGGTTGTGAAACCAGGAGGTGTTTCGGGAACGAAAAGAGTGGGGGAGAATTTGAACTTACCGCTTTGGATGTTGATGGATCCAGTAACGATGGTGATGAAACGACTTGGAAAATTTGGGATGGAAAACTCGCCGGTGAGAGTAGAGCGTGTCGCCAAAGCCGTTGTAAACGCGGCGCTTTCAGATGACGAAGCGCGGTTTTCGAGCGGAGGTTACGTCGAAATTTCAAACGAAGAGTTACTCACAAATCCAAAATACGATTTTTAATATCAACATACCAGTAGCACGGTTATACTTTCTCTAACTTCCAACTTTAAACGCGTCGATAAACAACCCGTAGAAAACGCCAATTTTGAACGCGTTGAGGAGTATCGGAACGGATTCTCCGTACTTTGCCCAACGTAAAAAGCCTCCTTGATTCTTTTCGCTGTATAAAATAGAACTCAAAAACTCACCCAACGTTACAATCGTAAACGTGATGAAAGCGTCTCCAGGCGATTCCGGATGCGGAAAGAACGCCGTCAAGGCGACGCCAACTAAAAGTGCGATGAGTGCTATTGGTATTCTGTTGAAGTTTCGCTTTACCCGTTTCGACGCTGATTTGAATATACCGCCGAGGGCTCTGCCTAACCGCGTCGCCGTCGATGATAGCGACGACGGTGCCTGTTGGTCTGCATCCATTCCTCCCGGGTTGTCGCTGTTGAAAACTCGAACTTTTATGGTCGCAAACTTTTCCGGCTTTCCTCTTCCCGCCATCGTGCCAAGCGGCACAAACTCGTGCCGTTGGCTATTTCTTCTTCTTCTACTCGTTCTTCGTAGGTTTCTTACCGTAGAAGTCGTTGTTGTTGTTGATTCTGACGATGTTGTTGCTGTATTTCTCCTTTCGGAAGCGATATTCATCGCTGCTACTCGTGTTCCTTTTCTTCTATTTCCTCTGCCAACACCTAATAGAGACGGTGATGATGGTACTTTCGGTGTTGTCGTTCTCGTCGCTCTCGTCGTCGTCGTCGTCGCAATTCTTTTACCGCTCCAACAGTCGCTCCTAGTAGTATTGTTATTGTTATTTCTCAAAATCGGTGAAAGAAGACGACGACGACGACGAAAATTCTCGACTGAATGAGAAGAAGGAAACGAGTGCCGCGGCGACGAGGAGGAAAATAGTGCATACGCGTCGCACATCATGTAGACCCTCGTGGCAGAGTGCATGCCTCGACGCGAAGTGAGCGAAGTGAGCTCAGGAAAAAATTCAATAGAATTTCTTCTGTCTTTGTAATAATGAAACAATTTACTCCACATGCAATCCACAAAGTTGACATCTCTCTTTGACTCTCTCTCTCTCTCTCTTTGACTCTCTCTCTTTTCTCTGATTATGGACGGGTTCAGAACCACGGAACGTCTTCAACGAGCCATGCACCTCGTTGCTTCCTCGTCAGATGATTGTTACGACAGTTCAACCGATATAGAAGAAGAGAAAGAGAAGCAAAGACAAGTTCTTGAAGTTGTTGAAAAGTGTAAACTGTATGAACACGCAACGGTAATTCCTTACGAGTTTATCAAAGCTTTGAGCTCGTTATGCGTTCAAATCGCTGCTAAAAGAGAATCGAAAGGAGGGAAAGAGGAGTATATGATTCACAATCTGCTGCGTGGATCAGAGGTTATTTTCAAGGCGCCAAAGAAACGCGCGCCGAAAACGCCAGAGTTTGCGAGAAAGTTGGACCGCATTCGCGAAAGACTCGAGGAGGAAAAATACGAAGCGATGGTTGCGGACGTGACGAAGGCGACAGGTATTTCAGAGAAGAGCGCTCGAGAGCGAAGAACTTCTTCGATAGGATATTTGATTAGAAATGATTTAGGAATGGCAGTGCACGTGATGACGCTCATGGCGGCGTGTTTCGTAGGAGGTTTCATCGCCGGCGCGCACGTGTTCCCGGAATTTGGATGGGAAATACATTTCGTGTGCGGGACGGTGGGTGCAATATGCTGCCTGTTTATGGAGGCGGCGCTCTTTATCGTGCGTGGCGTTCGAGAAGACGAAAGAGACCAAAAGAATCGTGAACAGCAGGATGCAGATGGTAGTATGATCACAAAAAGCAAGAACGAGTTCGCGAATAATAGTAGGAGTAGCAACAACGACAGTACGATGAAGAAGGAAAATTAGATATAAATGTAGTAGTAGAATATTATTCATTCATAAAGCTTGGAATCCAATACAACGCAATCAAGCACGTCGCAATGATCTTCGTCGTTATCCCTACACCCCCTGAAACCCATTCCGGCACGTTTGCTGCTTTCTTGAGTTGCGCGCCGAGAATCACAAACAGCGTCGGCAACAAGATACCAATCGTATCCGCCGACATGGCCGGATCTAACACCCACGTGATGAGATCTTCCTTATTACCCGGGATTAAAATGATCCCATCGGATCGAATGACGGAACCGTTGATAGTGGACGTCGTGCTCGGTTTCATTCGTAACGGTGATTGATAATCATCTTGACACTTTTTCAATTCCGGATGAGCCGCACACAGCTTCGAAAACCGTTCTGTTTGTTCCGCTTTGGACATGTACACGTCCTTGTCGAAACCAGATGCATTTTGCTCTCTCTTCACTTTTGCTTTTTCGATTACAGATGGAAAGTATCCATACTGGTTCGGAACTTCAAACTCGATGTTTGCGCTGGTGGTGGCAGTTTTTGAAGAAGTTGCTGCGGTTGCTTTCTTCTTCGCGTTTGTCGTCGTCGTCGTCTTTGTCGCGGACGTTTTTTTCTTCGCAGATTGAGTAGAAGTCTTCGAAGTCGCAGTAGCAGCGCTTTCTTTTCTCTCTTTAAACGAAGTCTTTGTCGTCTTTTTTGCTGTTTTTGCCGTCTCCACGTCAGCAGCGCTTTCTTTTTTCTCCTTGAAAGCAGACGCGGACGTTGTCACGGCATTACGACGAAGCGTGGCAGTCGCCCTCTTCTTGTTTTTTTGAAGCGACGAGGCAGCGCTCTGACTCCTGTTTGTTTATTTATTTTAGCACGAATGCATGAATGAATAATCGTCGACATAATCTGAGCGGTTAGTTTACGATATGGTGGTTATATAATCATCATCATATCGTTATGATGGTTATGAGAAGATGATACGCGATACTGCGATGTGAAGCAACAACAATCACGAGAGAACGAACGTACCAGGACGCGAGGGATAGAGACATATTGTTTTGATGATGCGAGTCGATGAGTTTATTTTTCTATGACGTGTGTTTGTCGTCTACGTTAAAACTTGTTTTCTGGTGGAATTCGCGGTGGAGAAAGAATTGCAGATTTTGTTCGTGTAAAAATCTTTTCTTCTTCTCTCCTCTGCTGCATTCTCTCTGCACTTTTTATCTGCTCTCTCTTCGCTCGACAATTGCCGACGACGACGAGAAAAGAAGAGAAAGAAAGACAATCGTGTCCTGTGTCCTGTCCTGTCCTGTCCTGACGGGGTCGTGTTTCTCGTCATCTTTTCATGCTATCGTCGTCTTTACCCCACTACTCTTCCGGCACCATGAACTCTTCTTTATCACCAGCATCGAGAGTTAGGGGAAGAAAACAAACAAGTTTTGCACGACCGAAGACGAAGGTTTCAAAAACGACGAGGACGTTCAGAGGGCGAAAGGGTGCGTGCGTTACCACCGCCGGTATAGACACGAAAAGAGACGTTGTTTTAGTTTTAGGGTGTTTAGATCGAACGGCGCAGTGCAGCGCCGAACAGTTATCTATGAATGAAAAGTCACAAGGCGCTCGCGTTGTTTCCGTATTTCCAGCGCAAGCGTTTGAGGGGATCAAAAACCCACTCGATGCCATGGCGAAGGAGTTGGTGTATCCGAATGAAAAAGTCATCGACGCGATGAACGAAATCGAATACGTGGAAGTTGTGAGCGACGAATCGAAAGAGTTTCAGAAAGCTCTTCCAAACGTGACGGCGGTGATTATCGCGGATGAGTTTGCGCCGAACATGTTGAAATCGACTGAAAACGTCATCTCGTTGATCAAAGATAATAAGCTCCCAAAGTTGAAGCGCGTCGTGGGCTTGTCTCACATTGGCATCGATCGACGAGATCAAGATCCTTACAAAATGATGAATAGAAAAGTATTTCGAGGAGGCGCTATATTAGATAGGTGGTCAGACGCCGAGGAATTGATCAAAGCGACGGCGCCGAAAGGTAATCCGTTGGAAGTTAAATGGACATACACCATTGTTCGCGTCGGCGATTTGCGAGGGAACGGACCGTGCTCGGTCGTTTATGGAGATGCCATGTTAACTTTAGTCGATAACGCTTTCGATGTTCGCATGCAAGACGTAGACATGGAGCCTGGGGACAAATTTGATGGTTTCACAAAACGACTATCAGCGGCGTGCGTAATGAACAGAATGTTAACAAGTACGAAAGTTTCCGTGTTGAATCAAACGTTTAGCTTGATTAGCGTTGGTCCCGTGCCAAGAGATCGACGAAAAGGCTATGATGTCGCAAAAGGTAGATCGCCGCCACCTATTCGAGACGAAGAAATAGACGAAGCCGTGCAACCTAAGGGAGAAGAGGAGGAACAGGGTAGTGGCGAAGGAGCTCCCGTACCCACATAAACAAACCATGTGCTTTTATTAATTTATTATTTATGTGTGCTTCAAATGTTGTGTGTGTATTTTTACAAGAAATCTATTTAAGAAATCGGCAACTCTCTCGTTTCATGCAGGTTTATTTCTTTTGCTTCTTGCTCTTCCTCTCGTCGTCGTCGTCGTTACCGCTCTTCGCGACTTTCGGCAACACGTCGTCCCTTCCGATCTCCCACGCTCCAGGATTAGACTTATAGGAAACTTCACATTTCTGAACTGCTTCGACGAGCGCATCGACTCTTTTGATGTATTCGGGGATTTTAAATTTCTTCTCGCAGCCGCTGTAAGCCATGTACCGAATTTTCCCGAATATCTCTCGCTCTTTCCACCCTTGATCGTGCACGCCGACGATGGACCACATGCATCCGACGTAACCGCTCGGATCTCTTCCATCGAGCGACCAACGATCGTTCAAAGCGATGGCGTATTTCAAAGCGTTTTCGGGAGTATCGGACCATTCCAGTATTTTCTTTGCCCAATACATGCGCATAAATCCATGCATTTTGCCACCGTACACGAGCTCGCGTTGCGCAGCATTCCATAAATTGTCGTGCGTTTTGGCTTGCTCAAATTCTTCGTACGTGTACGTATATTCCCTTTTATCTCCCGCGTGCATTCGTAAAGTATCTTTCGCCCAGTCATATTTTTGACCCTCAATCGTGTCGTACTGGGGAGAATAATAGCAAAAGTTATCCGCAAGTTCGCGTCGGACGACGAGTTCTTCAAAGAAAACGTCCACCGCTTTGCCATTCGATCCCTTCTTCGCCTCGAGTGCTTTCATAGCGCACCTTTGTCCGGAAATTTGTCCAAAGTGCAAGTACGGGGAGAGCCCGGACAGCGCTTGAGGCTTTGCTGGATCGTTTCTCAAGCCGTACAGACTCATGCGCTTGGTTAAAAAGTTATCCAAAACAGCCATCGCAGCTTTTTCTCCGGGAACGGCCCAAGTCACCTCGGGAACATCTTTCCCACGTTCCAACGCTTGTCCTAAAACGTCGTCCCAATCCGTTTTCACGCTTTTGATTTTCGCGTGTAACGCGGCATCTTTGTTTTCAACGTTCGGGAAATTATCAGGAAATGGAACCATAAAATCGCCGTATAATTTCGCAAGCTTGCCGCGCAAAGTTCGAGCGCCAACTTCAAGTTTCGGAGAGGCCACCCAGCACGGCACTATGTTGTGCGCGTCCACGACTCTTACCGAACACTTCGTTTCTTTCGCGAAATCGTCGCGCCACTTCAAACCTAATCGCAGAGGAGAGAAGTCCGTCACCACCGCGCTCGCGTTGACTTCATTGCAAAACTTTTCAATCTCCGCGTTTGGCTCGTCTCCTCCATGTAACAACTTGAACGGAATATCCCGTTCTTCCAACGCGCTCTCGACTTCGCGCAGACCTCTGAGCATAAACCCAAACTGTCGAGCGCCGGCGCCGAGAAATTTTGTGACCACGTTGAACACAACAACAAGTGGTTTCTTCTCTTTGTTCGCTAACTCGATGGCGTATAACATCGCCCAGTTATCGTTCACGCGTTGGTCTCGACTCATCCAGTAGACGATAGGCCCGTTTCCTTCCCGGAGAATCGGCTGGTCGTTGATGAGCATTACACGATCTGGATGCACAATCATGTTTTTATCCTCGTTCTTGTTGTTGTTGTTGTTTTCGTTAATATCGATGGTGGTATTTGTTGTACCAGCATATACTACGAACGTGCTCGATATCGCAGCCGTATGTTTTTTTCTTCGTGTTGTAAATCGGCCGCCGTTCGGTGACTGCAGTAGCGTTAATAGCGTTCGATTACTACTCGCTCTGTTGCTTCTTCTCGCAAAGTGATCCTGGAATCCGCGCGCAGTAGCACTAGCAGTTGTTGTGGTAGTGGTAAGATTAGTGAACAACGAAGAAGAAGGAAAAAAAGCACACGTCGTCGCACTTCTTCGTGCTGGCGTTCTCTTACTGCTTTTGAAAAGCGCGAATCGATTATTATTCAAAAAGGGCGAACAACAGCGCGTCGCAGTCCGCAAAAGCATGCACAACCACCCACGCGGTTGGTGTTCGAGAAGATTGCTTTTGTTGTGCCGAGAGTTTTTGGCGAATTCTGAAAAGAGAGAGAGAAAGATGTGTCGCGTGGAAAAAAAATGTCCATTTCTGTTGGTGGTTTGTGAATAAGAAGACGACAGACACTGAAAGAGAGAGAGAGAGAGAGAGAAACGAGAGAAACGAGAGAAACGAGAACGAGATTTAAGTATTACTGCGATGTTGTCATCGACGACGAAGACGACGACGACGACGCAGACACAAACATCATACATTCGGCGAAAGAAAATAACGACGGCGGCAAATTCAGAGCTCAAAATGCACGTAAGAGAAGAAGAGAAAGAAGAACACAGAACGATGTGTTATTCGTGTTTTAGGAGGGAGAATCTGTGCATATGCAAACTGTGCGAAAGAGTTTTGTTGGAAAAGACGCGGTCGAAAGAAAAGCTCGTTCTTAAGGACGGCTTACACGTTTCTATATTGCAGGATAGAGATGAGTTCAGAAGAAAACTCGGCTCGGCCCACATTGCAAGGAACATCGTAGAAAACTGCGACGTCGTCTGGCGCGACTGCTCGTGGCCAAACGCGTTAACTGTCCCAAAACTAGAAGTTCCTGTGAGCGCCTCCACGGCGGTGACGGAAGAATTTGACGGTGACGAAGGGCACGAAGAGTACGAAATGGTTGTCTTGTGGCCGAGCGAAGACGCGATATCGATTAAAGAATATAAGAACCGAAACTTAAACAAGAAGAAAACGCATATGGTTGTTCTCGATAGCACCTGGTATAAAGCGAGGCGAATGTACAACCGAATCCCCTGGTTGAAAGATTTACCTTCTATCTCGCTACAGAATATCGAGAATGAGAGCATGTACAAGCCAATTCGTAAGCAACCGTTTCGAGACGCTCTGTCCACCGCAGAGTCGATCGCGTTGGCTTTAAAAGAGTTTGGTAACGAGGATGCGGAGCTCGTAAACATAGCTTTTAGCGAGATGATTAGAGAACAATTAGAAGAGGAGAAACGGCACGACCGCGACGTTCGTTCTCGTGCCGTCCGCGCGCGTGAACGGCGAAATGTTGTGTAAAACAAAATTGTGTGTAAATTTGATATTTTTAAGTGTACGCGTACCAGGTTCCTGGTACCCAGTAGTATGTATTTAGATGATAGATAGAACTAATCTGCTAATCTTCGACCTCTCCCGACGAACCGTCGCGCCTCGTTCGGTTGTGCTATGTTACTCGCCGCGCGAATGACTGGGTTCCCAAAAACACTTCCCACCGCTGCTTCGACCCACTGCGGCGTCTTGAGAAAGTGCACGCCGCTTTGGCGAGGATACAACACGGAGAAAAAGTAATACACGTGCCCGGAGAGCACGCCGAGAAAATCCGGCACAGGGTCGCCTCCCATCAACACGGTCAACGCCATCATCCCCCACGGTAAATAAAACGCAGGCATGCGAATCATACCCATGATGGACGTGTTTTGCGTCGGATTTTCTCTGGACCACAAGTACAACATGGCGAATATCAGCGACGAAGAGTAAAATGGTTGCGACACCGAAGGCACGATGAATTTCAAAGGCAATAAAATCATCATGTTTATCATTAGCATCCACACAAAATCCGAAGTTCTGTTCTCGAACGTCTTCTGTTCCAAGTGGACTCCATATCTGGCAATCATTAACGTTCGAAAGACGAACGGGAAGCCAAACCCGCCGATAAAACAGAAGTTCCCAATCAGTCTCCAAATTTGAAACTTTTCCCAAATCAGTTTGTAATCTAAATACAGATTGACCGGTAACGGTAAACCAAACTGAGTTCCGAACGTGATCAACACGCAGGCCGTACCCCAGGCTTTACAGATGGGAGGTAAAGAAGCGTACCATTCGCCGGGAGAGTTGGACATTTGTTGTTGTTGTTTTGTCGTTGTTGTGTTGTTGGGGGGGTGACTGTTTTTTGTGTTGTGATTTACTTTTTTGTTTTGAGACGATTTTTACATGACATCGGCACTTTTTACGGTCGTTCGAGACGCTGAAAACAGCGAGAATAGCAATACACGCACGAGCTCACTCAGCGCGAGGGTATTGCCGTTATCATAATGTGGTTGAAACAAGCGCAGATTGAGGAGTGCGCGCGCGTCGCGCACGAGAAGTGCTTTTCATGTTTTCAAAAACACCACGACGACGAAGAAGAAGAAAACGCGATGATGAAAACGACGAACGAAGAGAAAGAGGCTGAGTTTTACCTCTCCTTGCCGGCGCATAAACGACCAAAGTGCGAAGGAAACGTGAAACTCTATTACTTTTTCGCCGAGTTGCGAGAGCAGACGATGAAGATTAACACAAACAACAAAGGCAACAGCAACAATAATTCGCACCAGCACTCGGTGGTGGGAAAAGTGCAAGAATCCATTCGCAAGTGCGAAATACAAATAAAAGATTGCGAAACCGCGAACGGTTTAACCGGCGTTGGTCCCAAACTTTTGAAGTATTTCGAAACATTTTTCCGTTTGTATCCTCCCTCGCAGAGCAAAGAGAAAGAGTTGGAGAAAGAGCGCCTTTTGCAACTGGTCAAAGAGCGCGAGAAAATAAAAAGGAAACAAGAGAGAGCGAAGAAAAATGTGGGCACGACGACTACCAAGACCACGATGAAGAACATAAACGACAACAATAAGCGCGGACGAGAAGAAGATGGGTGGGGGAGAGGAAGAGATATAGGAGACGTTGAAGAACAATTAGAGTTACGAAGGGCTTTCAGTCAGGAGCAACCGAGTCAATCAATGCTGCAACAGAAACAGAGAAAGACGGCTTCGTCTAAAAAGTGGCACCCGAAATACAAGACAGCTCCTTTTGCGCTTTTGGCGACGTTGCATAAACTCATGCTGGAAGGCAAAAAGCAATGCACGAAAGACGAACTGATCAACGCTACCGATGCATCTGGTTTATCGAACATGTCGATACGACCAAGAGTAGAGGCTTTTTCGAGAGAGCAAGCATCTTATCAAGGAAGGGATATGTCTAGTCAATATTCCGGATGGAGTTGCTTCAACAAATACCTGAAAAACGCACCGACCGGTCACGAAGCACCGATGGTTTTTACGTGGAGTAACCCGATGATTATTCGCTTAACGGACGAAGGCACGATTGTTGCGGAGAAATGTCACCGCGAGGCTGAAATACACGGCGATTGTACCTGTGGTCTCATCAACACGGACAACACGAACAATCCATCAATGAATTTAGCGGCGAAACAATCTCAAGAGCGAGAAAATCAGAAAATTAACGTAGTGTCGCTTCTTTCAGATAGCGATGAGGACTGTTTTAACGGCGACGCGTCGCGTGAACGACAGTTTGATGCAAAAATTAGCAAGAACAACGATGAAAACGAGGATACTAAGACGGTAACGAAGAAGAAGATCAATAGTAAAAACGTTGTACGAAATTGGCATGGCATCGCCGCCGAGGAAAACGACTGGAATAGCGCGGCTGAGCTCGAGGTGCGTTTACCGCCTTTGCAACCGGGCGAAAAGTTTCAAGACGTGTACGACGTAGTTTTTTTGTTTGATAACCGTGAGCAGTACGATAAAGATTTCAGACCAGAGCATTTAGTGAAGTATTTTGAAAACGTGAATCTTCGCGCTGAGCAGTGCTTCATTACGATTGGAGATGCACTTTGGGTTGCCGAAGATAGAAAAAGCAAAGAGCGCTTTTGCCTCGATTATATTCTGGAAAGAAAATCCGTGGCAGATTTAAGCGGTTCAATCACGTCAGGTCGATACATTCGTCAAAAGTATCGCTTAGATAAGTGCGGTTTAGAGAAGGTGATGTATTTAGTCGAAGGAAATATCGAGCGCGACTTTCACTTGGAAGAACGCCAGAAATTGGCAGTCAAATCTGCGTTGATTGAAACAGACATCCACGATGATATATACATGCTTCGAACGGAATCGCTGGAAAAAACGAAGAAACTTTACGTCGAACTCACGAGATCCATACAAGATTTGTATAACCCGAGAGTAGGAAGAGACAAAGCCGCGCCGCGAGCTTTCTTCGCCAACTGTCTTCCTACGTTCAACGCGTTTCATGAAAATATGAAAAATTTTGTGGCGAGCGAAAGCACGGTACAAAATACGTGGGGAGTAATGCTCGCTCAGGTGAAAGGAATGGGTCCGGACTCAGCGGAAGCAATCGTGAATCTCTACCCAACACCAATATCCTTGTATGAAACGTTCAATCGATTGAATTGGGACGAGAGTCGATGCGTCGATTTGATTGCACAAATCCAACCGAAGGAGAGGAGAATCGGACGTTCAGCCGCGCAAAACTTCTACGAAGCTTTCTTCAAATAAAGACACTTCGGGAGACGATTTCTACTCCTTTGTATTGCTACGCGTAGCAAACGCATTTAATATTAACACGTGTGAATGCAAGTTCAACGGAGAGCACACGTAAATTTACTTCTTTTTTGCATTTTCTTTCTCTACCATGTCCATGATGTCTACTTCTTCGGACTTTCGGGTCTTTTCTAAACAAAATATGTACCCACCGAGAAACGTCAGAAAAATAAAACTCAACACGCGAGGTAGAAGAAGGAGGATATAAGATGAGCGGGCCTCCCCGGGTCGGTGGTGGTGGCGATGATGGCGGTAAACGCAACGGTGGTAACTTAATGGACAATCTGTTTTCCACAGATAACTTACTCGCGCAGACGAGGAAGCAAACGAGCATGAGAGATATGAAACAGAAATCCTCTTCTCCGTCGTCGTCCCCGATGAACTCTTCGGCTGCCGACAGAGGAAGAGGAAGAGGAGGAGGCAAGGTTCACAACAACAACAACAACAACAACAACAATGGTCTCGATGGTTTCCCTGCTTCTTCGTCCTCGACGATGCAGGCGGACGATCTCGACGCGTTCTTTTCGACGCAAACACAAACAGAAACAAAAGAAGCGAGTAAAACGAAAAATGGTGTTCATCAAAACGATAGTTTTTTGGACGAGCTCGCCGCTTTCGCGAGCACTCCGGTACCACCATCATCGGCATCTGCAACGACAAATAGCTCCGTAGATGATTTGTTCGGTATAAGCAGCGACGCGCAAGGTTCTTCGCCGGTTGGAGCGGCTCGCGGGAAGACGGAGACGACGACAGAGACTCAACCTACGCATCACGGCGAACCCATGCTGAGACATCAACAAGGAGACAAGGAAAGAGCACGGGAACAACAGAACCAACATTATCGAAGTAGCGAAATGAAGAGAAATAGTAATGATATCACCACCGATAGTAATAGAAAACCAGCGAGGAATACTGGCGACGATGGTGTGGACAGAAGTGCAAACTTTGAAAAAAGTGCCGCGACGTTGGCTTCATCGCCACCGTCGTCTCGCGTGCAGCCGCAACAGCACGCTCCGAAATTAGCATCCTCGGTGAACTTGGATTCTTTGAAAACAGGGATTGATTCTGTGGCTGGATTTTTCAAGGCTGGAATTCGTCGCGCGGTGGGTCCACAGGTTGTTCATTTTCCGCGGGCGCCTCTGGAAGACTCTGCGCCAAGTTTGAAACAGGCACCCTCGAAGGATGGTCGAAGCGAAACACGAGTCGCATCGAAGCAAAATGAAACAACAGAGTTCGGTAAAAAAGTTGATTCGTCGAAGATTCTAAACGAAGAGATGATACTAGCACAAAAGTCCGAGTCTGCAGTGAAAATAACGGTGAAGGAAACGAAAACAAAAACAACAAACAGTAAAAATACGGACGAGAGAGATAAGAACAATCAGAAGGAGGAGGAGGAGAAGAGTCAAGATGACCTTCCTTCTTCAGATATGGACGCGTTTTTTGGCTCGGCTGGAGCACGCAGCGTTAATAGTAGCACCTCAAATAGTCACATCGACTTAGAGTCGATGTTCAATAGTAGTAACGCGCCGAAATCGAACAGCGCTCCTTCTCCGGTAGCCGATGACTTTTTCGGAGCGTCAGTTGGTAGTAGTGGCCCAAGTGGTAGCTCGGCGATAAAAGATCAAGGCGCGTTTGAATATAATCCCGAATCAGACGACGAACAAGACGGTGACACGGAGCAGCGCGCGCAATTGCGAAAGCAGAGACACGAACGCAATCGTGTTCGGATTGAGCAGGCGCTCGAAGAGAAACGCGCTCGCGAACGACAAGCCATGGAGGAAAGAGCAGAACGACAGACGTTGCAAGATCTCATAGGAACTGATATTGATGAGTGGGGTAAAAAATACGGTGGCAATGTTCGCACGATGCTCGCAAATCTCAGCGAAGTTCTTTGGGAAGATCACGCGTATAAAGTCCCTTCGATGATGGATTTAATGGAACCGATCAAGGTGAAAAAGTCGTATCACAGAGCCTTAGTCATCATCCATCCCGATAAAGTCGCTCAAAAAGGAGGCGGCGCTTCACAGCGTTTTATCGCGGATAAAGTCTTCGACTTGATGAAAGACGCTTACAGAGATTTCGAGCGAAAAGAGATGTCGTGAAGAGTTCAAATGTAAAAATATCTAAAGAATAATGTATAACAAATTCGGCTAAAAGACGCGTCCTCCTTTGGACGTCGTCGTCGTATCTATAAATAAATCCTCTTCTCTATTCTCAATCGAAGATTTATAAAAAGTTCACGCCATCAGAATTATTTCTTCTTGCCCGCAACGGTTTTTGATTTACCCTTTCTCGTTCTCGCGTTCGTCTTTGATCGTTGACCTCTGACCGGCAAATTGGCGATGTGTCTCTTCCCGCGATAGCACTGAATCTCTTTTAATCTCTTGATGTTCAAGGAAATCAACGATCTCAACTGTCCTTCGTTTTTGTACTTATCGACTTCTTCACGCAAAATAGTTAATTCTTCTTCGGATAACTCGCGCACTCTTTTGTTCTCTAATCCAGTCGCTGCCATAACAGCCTTCGCGGTGGTGTTTCCTATGCCAAAAATGTACGTCAACGCCGTCTCGGCTCTTTTGTTGTTTGGGATTTCAACGCCAGCTACACGCGCAGCGCGGATTTGTAACGCACCACGCTGTTGCGGTTGCTGTTGCTGTTGTTGTCGACCTGTATTACATCATAACGGAAGAAGAAGAAGAAGAAGTTAGCGACAGAGAAGAAGAAGAAGAAGAAGAAGAAGAGAACGACAAACGAGAGAAAGGAGAAGTGGATAAAGGAGGTTTTTATCCCCCACGTAGGTTTTTTTCCTGAGGAATGCACATTACGCGCGACCGCGTATTCAAGACGTCGTTAAAAGCTCCAGAGACACTCGGACCGTAATTCGAACAGAACAATACTAACGTTCGAGTGCACGTCGTTCCTATCGTCCCTCGATGTTCGCGAGTGCACGAAAACAGCGCGCGTAATTTTCCTCGAAATTCAGGTTCCCTCCGCAGTCAAGTGTCGTCGCCGCTTTAAGCGACTCATTTTACGCGACTAAAACAAAAAATAAAAATCGCCGCGCTCGGAAAAGCACTCTCGAGCGCCTTTTGCGACGAACGCATCGCGCGTACCTTTGAACGAAGCCGAAACGGAAGTTCCAACGAAGGAGGATGCGGAAAGAGAAAACATGTTTGTGTGTGTGTGTGTTTCTTTTCGCGCTCTTTTTGTTTCGCTCAATTTTTATTTCTGCAAGAGTGAGAAGAAGCCGATTTGTCTCTCCTCTTTCTGTTCGTAAAAAAATATAAATTCTTCATCAATCCAACGACAGATACGAAAGAAGAGAGTCGTCCGTGCATAACAACACAACACAAGATGCGCGCGTGCACGAGTAATCTCGCGTTCGTTTGTGCGGCGAGGAGAGCGTCAACTTCGTACGCGTCTACTACCACGTCCGCGTCGACATCCTCAAGGACGTCTCCTTCCTGTCGAGGGAGAAGCAAGACGTCGGTCCGAACAGTCGCATTCTCTTCTTCTTCTTCGTCGTCATCGTCGTCAACAACTTCTTCTTCTTCTTCTTCTTCTCCTGCTGCTCCTCCTCCTCTTGTGAACAACAATATCAATCAGAACAACAACAACAATAATAACAACAACAACAACAGCAACATTAGGAGATCATCAAAAGTTGTCGCAAACGCTCGAAAAGGCATGCTCTTCAACAGCGAGATGGACGACATTCGGAGAGATGCGAAACCAGCAGAACCGGTGAAGTTTACTTTACCGCTTTCCATCAAACTCTACCCTTCAAAGTGTTTACGAGCCGAGAATGAGCCGGTGACGGTATTTGACGACAATTTAAAAGAGCTCTCGAAAGAAATGTTCAAAATCATGTACGAAACCGTCGGGTGTGGGTTAGCCGCACCACAAGTGGGCGTGAATTATCGTCTCATGGTGTACAACGAAGCCGGAGCGCCGGGCGAAGGAAAAGAAGTCGTTTTGGTGAACCCAAAGATTAGCAAATTCAGCAAACAGAAAGATTTCTTCGAGGAAGGATGCTTATCCTTTCCAAAGATTTACGCGGAAGTTGAGGTGCGTGTTATAGTGGTTTCGTCTTTTCTCTTTTCCTTTGTATCAATCACCCTTCTTTCTCTTCGCGTTCGCGTTCGTGTTCGCGAGGGAGTGTGGAAAACGAAAACGGCCGATGAGCGATCAAAACATAAATATACGCTAATCCGAGTTTCTTTTAATCGAGAAGCTGTGCGGAGAAATGTGAGCTAATACGCGAGGCTTTTCTTTTCATTCTTGAACAACTTCTTCGTTTGTTCATTTCAACATCTCTTTCATTGAAGCTCACCCCCTGGTTCCTCTTTTTTTAATTGTATTATATTTGCTTTAAATACCAATACAGAGACCGATGGGCGTCAAGATTGAAGCGCAGGATGTCGAAGGAAACAAGTTTAAAATGACTCTAGAAGGTTTCGAAGCTCGAGTCTTTCAGCACGAGTACGACCATTTAGACGGCGTTTTATTTCACGATCGAATGTCGAGCTCAGTAGTCGGGGACATTCGAAGCGATTTGGATAAGTTGATTGAAGATTTTAGCGACGATGAAAAAGCGATTTAATGACAAGATAGACGCATTGGATTACCTAGATGAATAAGTGTTTGTATGTGTTTTTCTTTCGTTAAAGTAACTTCTCAGTGTTGAAGTTTGTAAAGATCCTCCCTCGTAATCATGCCTTTGATGATATTCTTGGAATCGACTACGCACAAGTGACGCAAGCCCAATTGGCGGAATATCTCCCAAACTCGCTCCACGCTCTTTTGCTCTGTCACGCTTATTGGCGACAACATCATGAAATCGCTCAAAATGACGTGCGACTTCTTTTCATTTTCAGATAAGCCGATGGATTCGATATATTTTACGCCAAGCGCGAAGCGCTCGGTGAACAATTTTCTTTGATGAAATGTCCGCATGGCGATTTCCAGGTTCTCAAACGCTTCGCGTTGCTGCAAGGATCTGAATCTTAATTCTGACGGAAGCTCGCTGGAAGTAGAAACATCAAGAAGATGCGACTTTGACGAACCTGGGCGCAGCGGCGACGACGACATCGCACTTTCTTGGTCTTGGTCGCCCTCTTGTTCGTAAAAGATTATGTTTTCAATAAAGGCGCGCCGCGAGAGTAACGTCAGCAATTGCGATCTAAGCATAAGACCAATTAAACGCTTTTCACCGTACCCAACATTTTTAACGATGGGGAAGCCGTTATGAGTCGTCGTCTTCAAAATTTCTTCGATATTACCCACGCTTTCAATTTCTTGGAAAGTTACGGCGGGAGCAGCACAAATATCTCCGGCCGTTAATGTTTCCTCAGTTTCACTTACGCACGCTCCTTTCGGTGCCTCTACGTGCAGATACGGAATATTTCTTCTTTCCAGCTGACTTTCATAGAACGACGGTGAGATAAAGGAAGCGAACTTATTGGCCACGAACACGCAAAGAAGTAACGGGAGCAGAAAATTTAATTGGCCCGTCCCTTCTAAGATAATGACCACGAGCGATATCGAGCCTCGAAACACTCCTGCCAAAGCCGCGGTGGCGCCAACGAGCGCGTACGCTCCCCCGGAGAGCTTTGTTTTAAAAAGTATCTCCGATACCTTGGAAAAGATGTTCCCTAACATCGCGCCCCATGTAAGAGTTGGTAAGAACAATCCAGCCGGTAAGGCGCACTCTGCTGAGAAGACGATAGCAAAGAGCTGAAAAAGGAATGAGTAACTTAAGATCAAAATAGACGTAGCGTCCTTTGCTCTTCCTGAAAGCAAGTATTTTAAATTGTCGTCCCGTGACCCGAGTAATAGACTGGCCAAATCATTGTATGATTTTTCTTGATTACCAACGCCACATCTCATCGCGACTCTGATGGACCTGGGAAACGTTTTGCGAGTGTTCGTGGGATCGTCGTCTTCGTCGTCGTATTGAACACATCGACCGAGTAATATCGATAGAAGTATTTGCGTCAAGCAGATCATGAACGTAACTGCTGTCGCTTCGCTAACGCGCCCAAACTTAGAACTGAGACGATAACGCGCGAGTTTAGAAACTGCCAAGGTGACCATCGCACCTAGTATTCCTGATAAGATCCCGAGGAGGAGGAAAGGTCCGAGCTCAAAGAGCTCCCAGTGCTTCTCCTCCTCGGCAAAATCGAGTTGAAGTAGTCCGAACGGTTTCCCAATCGATCCATTCAGAGCCGCTAAGACAAACACGGCTAACGTCGAGCACAGGAGGGCTCTTTTGGTCGTATCGTGAGACCAAAAAGAGCTCGCTTCTTCGCTCGAAAACAATACTCCGCCGATCGGAGAACCGAAGGCACTGGCGAGCCCTGCGGCCGCACCGGCGCTCACAATGTCTCGAAAGTCTGAGTCTCCCATAACTCTCCACTGATGTCTTCCAGAGGCACCACGGGCAAAAGCAGAGCCGATAATTGCACCGATGTGTACGAGTGGACCTTCCGGGCCTACCGCTAGGCCGCTCGATACCGAAAATATTGTCCCGATCATCTTGACAATCCCACTTTTCAAAGATATGGCTTTCGGAGAAGAGACGCCATTAAGCTCGGCGACGACGTACGAAACACCCGCTCCAGCTGCCGTTGGTTCAATCAAAGTTAATGAAGCGCTCGTGAAAGAGAACAATGCGCTCACGAAACAAAAGAAAACGACGCGAACAACGAAAGAAAACGCTGCATTCGTAAGAACTGTATCGACGCGCCATGTGTACAAAATATCGATCAACCTCATCATCGCGAATGCCACAGATCCTACGATGATCCCAATAAATGTCGAGTTTGACCATCGCTCTAGAGTAAGTACACCAGCTTTAGTCTGTTTAAAGTTTAATCGAGACCACTTGGAGTCAATCTTCGCGTAATCTAAACTTTCCCACATTTCTCTTCTTTGTTGTTGTTGTCCTCGTCGTCGTTCTTCTTCTTCTTCTTCTTCTTCTTCCTCTTGTTCTTCCTCCTCTTGCTCTTCCTCTCGTCTCTGAACGGCGTGCGATACGCCGAGAAATAGTGATGCTTTTCTTGGAATCAGTCGACGATATTGCCCTTTAATGAGCGGCGGCGAAGATGGCAACGGGGCAGTTGTTTCTCTCTCTTCTTCTTCTTCTTCTTCTTCTTCTTCTTCTTCTTCTTCTTCTTCTTCTTCCTCTGGAAGTATCGCTCCTCCTTTTCTCTCTCTTTCTTCTTCTTCTTCTTCCTCTTCTCGGAGCAGCAGCCGCTCTAAATCGCTCTCAAAGCTCACCCTGCGACGAGCGCCACCGCCGCCGCCGCCGGAGAAGGAGGCCATTCTCGTTTTATTAGCGCGTAGAAATGTTTATGAAAGGAAGGGTTCGCGCGCGAGTATTTTTGTATAGAGGTGTGAGAGATATAAAAGCAGATGAAAAAACATGAAAAAACACGCAAACACGCGTGCGCGGCAGCAGCAGCAGCAGGAGCAGCAGCAGCGGTTTAGAAACCTTGTTTACAAAAAATGCGAGTAGCAAACGTGATGTCTTCATTACAAACAGAATGTACTATCATTTAGAGAGAGGCAGAGAGAGTGAGACAGATTGGTATGTCCGTCGCTTTCGCGCGTTTTTCCTCCTTTTCTGCAAGATCTCTCTCTCTCTCTTCGCTTTCACATCGTTCTTTTCGGAATACACACACGCGCACATCATCGTCGTCGTCTAGTTACAAAATTAGTTCGTTTTTGTCATGCTCGAGTTCAACCCGGGCATAATTTCCGGTTTCATTCCTAAAACCGAGCGACGGATGAAGTGGTTTCTAAACTTTTCACCCTCTTTAAAGTCTTGCGCGGTTTCCGGAATCGCCGTCGCTCTTTTCGCTTTGCTCGCGGTAAAGCCCGGAGAAGTGGTCAACTGCCTCGTGCAGAAAAAGGCGCACAAACCGACGGCAGAACCTAACGCGGCGAAGATTGGGTAGACCTGTTTGTTGTATCACATATAAGAAGGAAGAGAGAAGAAATCAGTCAGAGAGAGATAAAGAAAAAGAGGAGAAGGAGGAGGGTAAACGTTCTTCAAAATTGGAAGGAAAAGAAGAAGAAGAAGAAGAAGAAGAAGAAAAATGTACGATTAACACGTATCGTCCGTTGTTGTTTCGAAAAACGAACTGCTTCTCGAATCGCTTACCTCTGGTCTGAGCCATCGTTGCGACCAAGAGACGGATGCTGCCATCTTTACTCTCTCTTCTTTCTTAATCAGCGTCCAAAAGTTTGACGAGGGAAAAGGGAAAAAATTTTCTCTCTTCTCTCTCCGGATCGACTCGAGAAAAAAATTCGATTCTTCTCTGTTCTGTCTGATCAAAAATCGCCCCACCTCTGCCCTGTTCCTTGCGCCAACCAGCAAAAGAGAACAATTTTTGTATTTTCTCAACTGCCTCTTTAAACTCACACGGACAAAAGCAAAGAAGTTTAAAAGAAAGAGTCAACATATGTATTTACGACGATCGGCGCAGCGCGTCGCCGCCTCGTGCTCTTCCTCTGTTTCTTCTTCTTCTTCTTCTTCGTGTACCACATCTTCTTCATCATCGTCATCATTAATAGGAGCAAGAGCAACGGCAGTGACAAAATCAATGTCAACGAAATCTTCCTCAAATCCACCGAAAGTGTTCGTCAACAAAGACACGAAAGTCGTTTGTCAAGGATTTACGGGGAAAAACGGAACGTTTCACTCGGAACAGGCTATTAAATACGGAACAAAGTTAGTCGGAGGCGTGACGCCAAAGAAAGGCGGGACCATGCACTTAAATTTACCGGTGTTTAACACGGTGAGAGAGGCGAAAGAGCAAACCGGCGCGAGCGCGACGAGTATATACGTCCCTCCACCGTTTGCCGCGAGTGCGATTTTGGAAGCCTTAGAGGCTGAGTTGGACTTAATCGTGTGCATTACAGAAGGTGTGCCTCAACACGATATGATCCGAGTAAAAGACGCACTAATGTCGCAGAGTAGATCTCGATTGATTGGTCCAAACTGTCCCGGAATTATCAAACCGGGCGAGTGTAAGATTGGTATCATGCCGGGATATATTCACAAGCCGGGAAAAATCGGCATCGTCTCACGTTCCGGGACGCTTACTTACGAAGCGGTGTTTCAAACCACAGAGTATGGACTAGGACAATCAACAGTCGTTGGAATCGGCGGTGATCCTTTTAACGGGACGAATTTTGTGGACTGCTTAGAACGATTCGTTGAAGATGATGAAACGGAAGGGATTATCATGATTGGAGAAATTGGCGGCACGGCGGAGGAAGAGGCTGCGGAGTTTATCAAAGCTTCTGGAACGAACAAACCCGTGGTTGGATTTATTGCCGGTTTGACCGCTCCTCCGGGTCGACGGATGGGCCACGCGGGCGCAATTACACAAGGTAAGGCTGGAACGGCGATTGGTAAGATCGAAGCTTTGGAGCAGGCTTCTGTGAATGTGGTTCGGAGTCCGGCGAAAATGGGCGAAGCGATGCATAGAATGATGGTCGAACTGGGTAAAGCGTAAGTTCGTAAAGAGCGTGGGTTTATTTAATCAATACTAACACTAACACATAACATGAGCGAGAAAAAGAAAGTAAAGAATATATTGTAAGTTTAATGTGAGCATTTTACTACAGCGCAAAGAAACTCTTCATGTTCTCGTTGGTCATTCTATTTTGTTCAACACGCATCAAAATTACCAGCCATTCCTAACGCCAGTCGTTCGAGTACGGATCCGGAGCTATAAAATTCCAAATCGAACCGTGAGAAGATCCTTGGCGCGCTAAACCCATTGAACTACCACGTCTACCCATCCCTCTGCTACCACGCGCGCTTTGCCTCTCCAACTCATCCTCTAACTGCATTCGCATCGACCGTTCGTCTTCGAGCTCAACACGGAGTTGTTCTTCTACTCGTTTCGCTCTTTGCAGCTGCCTTCTCAACGCCGCGAGTTCCTCGTTCATGACTGAATTGCTACTGTTTTCTCTCGTTTGCATTTGAGTCGAATCGTTCTGCTGATTGAAGCGCTGCACGGAAGCTGTGTGTTGCATGTTGCTATTCGAACTGTTATTAGCATTATTGATGTTGTTGTTGTTCGACGCGTTCCGCGAAGGCGCCACCGGCGGTTTGCCGGCGCCCAACAAGTGGTCTTTTGATCCGCTTCGTTCAATCAGAAACTGAGGGTGTCTTGAAATGCTACAGTCGCCACGGTCTCGTACACCATCGTACCCTCCAAACGATACTAAAGCTGCAATTTCAGGGATAGCTATGCACGTGCCGCTCTCGGAGGCCACCGCCGAAGCCGGTGCCGCTCTACACGTTTCCGCCCACGCTGGCTCCGCGGAAAGAGGATCTCTAAGGGTCAAAGCCACAGTATCTACGCATCCGCCTTCGCTATTACCACCACCGACTACGTACCACATATCGCCTAAACGCGCAGAGGCCGCACCAGAACGAGGTTGCGGCATAAATCCACCCTCAGGATTGGTCTTTCGCCATCGACAGGCTTTCACATCTAAAGCGTACACTTCCGAGTTCACGCAGCCCGACGAGGTGCTCCCGCCAAAGACGTACACAAAGTGTGCGCCCGCGCTGTTTATGTACGCCGTCGCGCAGTGACCTCGTCGAGGCGACGGATACGTCCATCCTTTGCATCGAAGTTCTGTCCACGTCCTCGAGCTGACGTGATACAACCAACAATCTCCCAAACACTGACCGCTCGGCGTTTCGCCTCCAAAAATAACTATGTTTTCGCCACATCTCGACGCCGTATGCCCACCTCTCGCGCACGGACCTTTCCCGTTCGTGGTTATTTTCGTCCATTTTCCTAAGTTTGAATTTTGCGAAAGGTTTTGCGAAATGCCCGTTTGAAACGAGTTGGATAAGTCTAATATCCACATTTCAAACTCTGCGGGTTTTGTAGTTCCGTTTCTCCCAGCAGCTTTCGACGAAACATCTTTTGTAAACCCCCCACAAACGAGTAACTCGGTATGATTCTCTCCGCGTTCATCAGTAACGCACACGGCGTGACCGTGCCGAGGCGTAAAATTCGCGCCCGGCTGCACGCAAATACACTCCACCTGTTCCCATTGCAAGGTTTTGCAGTCTAAAGCTATGACGTCTGAACGCACCGTACCTGCGGTATTACCACCGATAACAATCATCTTATTCCCAATCGCATAGGCCGCGTGGCCGTGTCTCGCATGAGATCTCGATGAACGTGGCGTTAGCGCCGAGCCTAAAGTCGAAGTTCCTAAAGATGTCCAATTCCCATCCTCTCGAGCGGTTGCTATGCTCTCATGCGCCTCTTTCGTTTGCAAATACCACGGGCAAGTATCCCCATTGCCTCCTGCTACTACTAAACCTCCTCCTCCTCCTCCGTAAATTTGCAGCTGTTGCTTATTCTCTTGCATGTTGTTCAAACCGCTACTCCCTCCGTTACTGCTTCTTCCACCGTCGCGCTGCTGCTGTTGATGGTGGAACACCTGGGAAGTCGACGCGGAAAGCATCGCGTTTTCGTTATTGTTGTGCATATCTCTATTATCGTTCGTGTTCATATTGTTCATGTTGTTATTCGTTGCGATGTATCCGTTTCTACCACCCATAACGCGTCCTGGCATCGGTGGAGATAAGGGCGGCGTGATATCCGCGCCGTTTCCTCCCACTCCTCCTCCTCCTCCTCCTTCTCCTCCTCGTTGGCTAGACATCGACGCTGGACTCAACAAACTCCGATCGGCACCCCAACCCATTTCCATCGTCCATCTTCTCGCGTTTTCTATCGCAACTTGCGTGTCTTCCGGATCTCCGTCGTTCGTGGAAAGCTGCCACCAGTTTTCATTCTCTTCCTCCATCGTGTGCACGTAAAGCGTCATCGCCTCCTTCGCATCCATCTCTCCTAAACTGGACCAGGCGTTCCATTTCGCTAGCTCTAGACTCGACCACCCCCACGGTTTCGGTTCGTAATTCGGTCCAACCATCACTTGTTGATACAAAGCGTACAACAATAATCTTGTTTCATCGGAGACTTGACGCGAGGATGGTGGCGGATCGGTCGCGAAAGCGATAGCCGCATAGAAGCGCTCTGGGAACGGCAAAGGACACTGTAAGTCCGCACCATTATCCTGATTGAGCTGAGAGGAAGACATTATACTTATTCTCGTTTACCCTTCCTCTTTCTCTTCTGCCCCCCTTCTTCTTCTTCTTCTTCTTCTTCTCTCTCTTTCTTTGATCGAAGAAACCTGAAACCACACCCACACAAGAGCAGGAGAATAAATCTCTCTCTCTCTCTTTCACTCTCTCGTCTCTCTCTCTCGCTCTTTCTCCTCCTCCTTTCTCTCTCTCTCCCTCTCTCTCTCTCTCTCTTCCCTTGCAAATATGCGCGTGTTTGCGCGAAGAAGAGGACAGAGTGAGCCTTGAGAGAGCGCGCTCAAGCACACACTATTTCCCTCTTCTATGAAGAGCGAGAGAGAGAGAGCAATCTTTTTTGTTTTCTTTCTTCTCCATTCGAACTCCAACTCCATTCGAATTTTAATCCACAAACAGCGCGAGTGA
>Ga0213862_10000141_pt1 | contig 30265 bp, 28 predicted proteins | sample PICome_7_FD_160092 | JGI IMG/M metagenome (GOLD analysis project Ga0213862, IMG submission 160092) | Coastal seawater microbial communities near Pivers Island, North Carolina, United States - PICO266 | ecosystem: Environmental > Aquatic > Marine > Coastal | place: USA: North Carolina... | reverse complement strand
TAATGAAGTTACCATGGATATGATGCTTACACATTGTCGGTCGGTTAAAAAGGGTTCCCAAAATCAGTTTTTGATTGGTGATATGCCATACATGTCTTATCAACCATCTAACCAAATAGCTATTGAGAATGCTGGTAAATTTTTACAAGAAGGTATGGATGCAGTTAAACTTGAAGGTTATTTCCCAGATAGGATTAAAGCAATTGTAGACTCCGGTACTGTAGTCATGTCCCACCTTGGTCTCACCCCACAGACACAGGCTAGAATGGGTGGATATAGGATACAGGCTAAAACCGCTGATGAGGTTGATAAACTTGTAACACAAGCGAGAGAAGTTGAAGATAATGGCGCTTCACTTTTACTCCTTGAGGCTGTTCCCAAGGAAGTATCTAAAATTGTGAAAAATGAACTTAAGATACCTGTTTATGGCATTGGGGCTGGTTCGTGTGTAGATGGACAACTCGTCATCGTTCATGATATTCTTGGTTTGTTTTGGGATTTTAAACCAAAGTTTATCAAGCAATACATAAATGGTGAACAGATGTTTCATAACGCCATAAATGAATACGCAAATGAAGTTCATTTACAAAAGTTTCCCGATAACGAACATAGTTATAATATGAAAGAAGAAGAACTCGAAAAATTACTGGGAATGTCTGGAAGTTCGTGGAAATATGATTAAAGTTTTAGATCCATAACATAATAGATGAACACCTGTGATTACATCATAGAAACACTTTATATCAATGGTATAGACACGTATTTCGTGATAACTGGTGGGGCTATCGTCCCATTTATAAACGCAATTGCTAGGAATTCCAAAGTCAAGTATTACTGCTTTCAGCATGAACAATCCGCAGCTATGGCTGCCGAAGGATACTACCGATCTTCGGGTAAAACCGCGGGTGTAGTTGTCACAAGTGGTCCGGGTGTCCAAAACCTTCTTAATGGTGTATGTGGGTGTTGGTACGATTCAATCCCAGCCTTCTTCATTAGTGGTCAGGTTAATACAAAAGAAGACCTATCCAACTTCAAGTCTAAACCTAGGCAAACCGGGTTTCAGGAAATGCCCGTGGCTAAGATGTTTGAAGACGTTACGAAGAAGTCTTTACATGTTCCAGATCTTGGACAACTTGAGGGTATTCTCGGGGAGTTACTAACAGAACTCAAAACTCCTCGTTACGGTCCAGTTCTCATGGACTTACCAGTGAATCTTCAAATGACCACTATTGAAGATGTAAACATTAACCTAGCTACATACAATCGTAGAGTGACTCCCAAGTATGACTTATCTGAATATATTCATAAAAGTAAACGACCGGTTGTTATATTTGGACACGGTGTAAAGCTTGCGGGTGCAGAAAAGGAGGCCATAGAGTTTGCTGAAAAGACTGGGATACCTTTCCTCGTTTCATGGGGTGCCTTTGATATATGTGGAACCGATCATCCACTCCGTGTGGGATCTCCGGGTGTTTATGGTGATAGGGTCTCAAATTACACCATCCAAAATGCGGATCTGATCATATCCGTGGGTAGTCGCCTAGATAGTCGCCAAATTGGTGGAAGTGGGCCTATGTTTTCACCAAGTTCTAAAAAGATTATGGTAGACGTTGACGCAGAAGAAATTAATAAGATGTCAGAAAAGGATGTCTATATTGATTACTCTATAGTTACGGATGCTAAAAATTTCTTTGATAGCGTTACTGTTGGTGACTCACAAGAATTTAGTGGATGGAAGGAAGCACCAATTAATCATGGGGAATGGCTTGATAAAATAAATGAATGGAAGCATAAGTACGGTGAAGAGAAGACACGTGAAGGTGACTCAGCTGTTTATGATTATCTAGATGGTTTTTTTGAGGATCTACCAGATGACTGTATCATCATTCCTGATCAAGGTGGGAACTTGGTATGGACGATGCAATCTGCCAAACTCAAGGATGGTCAAAAGCTTTTCACAAACTTTGGGAATTCCTCTATGGGCTTTGCTCTTCCATGTGCCATCGGTGCAGCGATTGGCTCCGGTAAGAAAGTTTACTGTATTGACGGAGACGGTGGTTTCCAAATGAATATCCAAGAACTCCTAACTGTCAAGAAGTATGACCTCCCAATCGAAATCATTATTCTAAACAATAGTGGTTATGGTATCATTAAACAGTTTCAAGATAGTTACTTCAACTCTAAATACATTGCGACTTCCAAAAGTGATGTATTTGGGGATGAAGTGGATTTTGTAAAAATCGCGGAAGCCTATGGTGTGAAAACTTTACAAGATATTCCCATACCAGAGACGCAAAAGATTTATCCTAAATTGGAGTTTGGAAACTCACTTGAAAATATGACTCCCTATATTGACTTTGAAAAGGATATGATTGTACCAGTCCCTCCTAAGAAGAAGTTGGGGTGGAACTAATAACCTCGTTACAATTTAAAGAAAAAAATACTCTTTAAACTATAATGACCAAGAAGATCTGGTACGCACCCAATAAATTTGAGTCTTATGGTGAAGAAGAGATTAAGGCTGTTGAGGATTGTCTTCGTGATGGCTGGCTCGCTGGCTTTGGTGATCGCACTGTTAAGTTTGAGAAAAGGGTAGCGGATATATTCGGGAAAGAACATGGTCTCTTTGTCAACTCTGGAAGTAGCGCGATTCTCCTAGGTCTCTGCGCATTAGATCTTCCAAAGGGATCTGAGGTCGTTACACCCTCGTGTGGTTTCGCCACCACAGTAGCCCCTCTTATGCAACTTGGTCTCAAACCTATATTTTGTGATGTTGGTCTAGATTCATACGTCCCAACTGTTGATGATCTCAAGAAGGTTGTTACACCAAACACTAAATGTCTCCTTCTCCCTAATCTTATCGGTAATGTACCAGATTGGTCAGCAATCCGTGAAGCGTTTCCCAATCTCATTCTCTTTGAAGATTCTGCTGATACCATAACTAAGACTCTATGTACAGATATCAGCACCACAAGTTTCTACGCAAGTCACGTGATTACTGCTGGTGGATGTGGTGGTATGGTTATGTTTAATGACGAGGAACACCTTAAAAGAGCCCTCATGTTCCGTGATTGGGGACGCATCGGTGACAATATCGAAGAACCCAGTGAACGCTTCAACCACTCAGTAGATGGTATTCCATACGATTGGAAGTTCCTTTACGGTGTCGCAGGCTATCACCTCAAAGCATGTGAAATGAATGCAGCATTCGGTCTCGTTCAACTCGATAAACTTGATGGATTCCTAAAGAAAAGACGTGAAAATGTAGAGAGGTACCTAGAGAATCTCAAGGAAATTCCATATTATACACTCCCAGATGATTCCAGAACCCCTAACTGGCTCGCTATTCCTCTTCAATGCCCAGATCGCCTTGAACTTTTAAAGTTCCTAGAAACGAATGATGTTCAGACACGTGTTACATTTGCTGGGAATATCACGAGACATCCAGCCTTTAGGGAGTATCTCGAGGAATTTGAAAATGCCGATCGTATTATGAAAGATGGATTCCTTTTGGGTGCGCATCACGGTATGGATACCGACGATGTTGATCGTGTGTGTAATTTACTTAAAACATTTGCGGATCATAAAGTAAAGGGGAAATGTTCAGTAATGTAATGGTAACCGGAGGGTGTGGCTTTATCGCATCCAATTTCTTAAATTTAATGAAAGAGAGGTATCCCCATAGTAACTTTATTAACGTTGATAAACTTGACTACTGCTCTAATGTAGATAACGTAAAACCAGGTGTAGCCACATTCGTACAAGGTAATGTGGGTAACAGTGAGTTAATTGAACACCTCATAAGTATATATAAATTTGATGCAATTTTTCATTTCGCAGCACAGAGCCATGTAGATAATTCATTTAATGACGCCCTATCATTTACAATGGATAATACACATGCCACACATGTTTTAGTTGAGGCTTGTAGAAAACATATACCAAATGTTGAATTTATTCATTTTAGTACAGATGAAGTTTATGGAGAATCCAAGACAGATGTACCATTCACAGAGGATGAAGGTGTTCTACGTCCAACGAATCCATATTCTGCTTCAAAAGCCGCAGCAGAGATGATAGTGAGATCCTATATAGAATCTTTTGGAATGAATATCAAGGTTATTCGGTGTAACAATGTGTATGGACCAAATCAATACCCTGAAAAGCTTATTCCCAAATTCAAGAGACTTTTGAAGCAAGGTGAGAAATGTACGATACATGGGTCTAGATCGGCAACAGTAAAACGAGCCTTCATGCATGTAGAAGATGTAGTAAACGCAGTTGAAATTGTATGGAAAAATGGTACACCTGGTGATATTTATAACATCGCATCAGATGATGAACTCACCGTTATGGAAGTAACTCGTCTCATCATAGAAACTATAAGAAACACACAAGAATATGACCAATGGATCGAATATGTAGAAGATCGTCCATTCAATGACCAAAGATACTACATATGCGCAAACAAACTCAAGTCGTTAGGGTGGAAACAACAAAAAACGAGGGAAGATCTGATTAATTTTTTGAAGGAGTAAAAGTATGAGACCAATAGCTGTAAATGTCTATATCCTAATGATGTTCTTGGCCTACGTGATGCGTAGAGCAGGGACATTTTCAATGGAAGATAAAGTTAAAATGATTGAATACTTGGGTTACATGGCACTCAATCCCAATAGAGTGGTAAATCCTAGCATAGCCAACCTACCATTCTTAAGCTCAGCCTCGGGGGTGAATGCTCCGATTTTCTCGATGGTGAAATCTTCAGCAGTAAACACCGATGCGAGTGCCAATGTGGTGACTACACCAGTCGCAGCCATCGCGTATACGGGGTCCTCAACCTGTTGAATAATGTTGTCACCAGTCATCGCCCAGTTCATAGAACCCCAAAGGAAACCCTGCATAGCAGCGCGACCATTGAGAACCTCAGCGAAGCGATATTCTGGGACTGGTTCAGGCTTCTCCTCGTACTCGATTATGATATTCTGAACGGGCTGCTCCTCAACAGGAGAGGAACGCGCGATTGGTGTGACACGTGTACGACGCTTAGTGGTCTGGTGACGCACGCGACAGACTGGCTTAATCGACGAACAAATGAGGGTGCTCATTTATAGATTCTAAAAGATTCGTATCTTTAAACCAATCTAAAAAAGTGGAACATGGGGATGAAGAGATTCGGTTAGAAGAAGAGATGCGATGCCAACCATCGCGAGACGACCATTTACAAGCTCAGTCTCAGGCTTCCAAAAGCCCTGAATGTAGCCCTCATCCTTAGGATTCGCCGCTGTTCCGAGGAACGCCAAACTGGCAACAGCGACAGAGAGACCGATGTTATCATGGAACTGGGTACTGATAGAGTTACCAGTCATGATCTCATCAACCACAGCGGATGTGAACCCAATCATAGCAGCACGACCATTTACACGCTCAGCGACCGCAAGGAAATCGTTAGGGCGCTCAACGGGTGTGAGCATAGGAGACTTGAAAGTGGATGGGGCCTTCTTAGAAATCTTATTCGTTTTGACAACTGGCTTGTTAACGGACGCAAGAATGAGAGTGCTCATTTCTGGATATTACAATACCCGAATCTTTAAGATGCTTTTTCCTTATCCATAATGTTCTTTAGCACATAAAGTTGTAAAAGTAAGCTAACGGTCGTATAAATCGTAAAATGACTGAATCCGTATTGATTGGTGTAATAGATGAACCATGTTGTCGTGACGACAATACCAAAAATGATAGAGTTCTTGAACTTTACATCTACATCAGCAGAATTTTCAAAATCCATATACATTTTGACTAGACCAGTCGCCAGGGCGGTGGATGCGATAAGATCATTGAATTTCATTTGTATCCTTATAGTATAGAAATATATAAAATGGAAGTCATACTTCAAAAGTTCGCTGGAAAGATCGATGCCAAAAGTCTGGTCAAGACTGTCGAAGATATCAGAGTTGAGTACCTCGACGATGGATTTACCAAGGAGGATATCCCACCTATTTTGGGACGTCTTATGATGGAGACTACGAAATTCAAGAAGCTTCCAGGACCCCAAAAGAAGAAGCTTGTTATCGGTGTCCTGAATCACCTCATCGAGCAGATTGATGATGGTGAGAAGGATTCGGAGTTTGAAGTGGTTCTCAAGGCTCTGGTTCCACCCATGGTTGATTCTTTCGCTACAATGCTCAAGGCGAAGCAGGGTCTCCAGAAGTGCTTAACCAAGTGGTTCCCTTGTATCGCATAAAAATGACATAAGGGTTACGGGATATTTCTATTTAGAATGAGATTTCCCTCATTAGAAACTATGATAACCTATGGAATATATACAGTCAAGGAATTGGATCGGTTCGCTAAAGGTCTTGTCCCGAAAAAGAAGGTTGTATGCCTAAGTGAATGCAAACATTGTGATTTTGTATACTCTGGTGGGGTATGCCTTAATTGTCAAGTATGAAGTATTGTACTGTTAAAAGTACTATGTCCAGAGGACCCGAAGCGACGAGTAATAATCACATGTGTGCGGAGAGACAACTTATTAGGCGTCTGTACCATGAATGTATCAAGAAAGGTTATAAATCTCATCAATTCAGTGACTGGTTACACCGAAAATATGGTCACTTAATTGTTTTTAGAAAAAATATGCATGGGGACGCTATATCATTACCATGTGTTTTATGCAGGAAAATGATAGAGCGGTATGACATATGTTGGACCGCACATGACGGAGAGAGATGGGTTCACAGTAAAAAGTCTGAACATTTACCACCTTCGTTACCGACTGCTAAGCAAAAGAGAATGTTAGGTTTTGGGAGTGATGATGAGGCCCAACGCTGATTCCAAATTGTTGTAATCTCGTTTCAGTGGTTTGTTCCTCTTTAGTTTTAGCGCACTATTGTTAGAAGAAGCATTCTTGATCTCATCCATTTTCTTTGTGTTTGAGACGAAGGGTATTACATTATCTACCACTGGTCTACTTTCAATGTCGTTTGGTTTCGCCACATCTACCGTCTGATTCAATCTAAATTCTTCTATTGTTAGATCACCACCAAACTCTTTTAGAAGGAATCTATTTGGAGCAGGTTTAATACTCCCTAGCTGGTTATACATCTTTCTACGCATCATGATGATATTACCACAAATGATACTACCTCTAGTTATCCCATGTTTGTCGAGTGCAAAGGATTTCATACAGCTCCACGAACAAAAATTACCACTCGTGTAAAATTTGTTCCGTCTAGAATCGTGTTTGTGAGGCATACTTAAAGGCTCACCGTCAAATGAATGACAGCACCACCAACACCACATACTAGTAAAAAAATTTAACTCTTTAAGTTAATCCATTAGTTATTATACCATCTATCCTATACCTATACATGTATTCAATTTCTTTGTCGTCTTTGTGTGTATATGTATACACTTTGATATCTTTGTATCTGCAATGTGTAATGAAATTATGATCTAGACACGTCCAATGAAGAATAACTGCTGTGAGATTATGTGTTATCATATCATATTCATTTTCAGTAAAAGTTGTCTCAAATGTAGATCCCAATTTAAACATATCTGGGAATGCGTAAATGATCTTTCGGTTAAAACTACAAAAGGTAACATTTCGTGATGATCTGTCTTTATAAAAATCCACGAGTGCCTTTACTATCTGAATGTTATTACCCTTGATATCTAAGAGAATGAATACATCTTTAATTTCAGGTATCTCACGATAAACATCTTTCAGTGAACAAATATCTCGTTCTTTTAGTTCATCTAGGGTCAATTCAGATATGAAATGATTGTCCACATACACGTCATGAAATAACACAAGTTCTCCTGAAGCACATAATTGTACATCCAATTCTATACCATCATACTTTCGCGCAATAGCTTCTCGTATAGCCTCTAGACTATTATCCCCGTATTTCAGAGAATATCCTCTATGGGCAACATACTTCATTACTTAAAGAGAAACCAATCCTTTTAAGTAATGATTCTAAGTATTGATGTGGGTATAAGGAACCTCGCTATGTGTCTACTAGATGAAGACCATGGTAATCTGGTCACCGAATGGGATGTCTCCGGAGTTCCACCCGAACATAGGGATGGTCTTTATGTATCCCTGCGAGATCATCTAGATGCCCGTCCATGGGTACTCACAGCTAAAACAATACTCATCGAGAAACAACCCGAGCGTAACAAGAAAATGATATCTGTCATGCACTTTCTCCATTCCTACTTCATTATTAGGTGTCCTAAAGCTGAAACAATCCTATATGATGCTAGACATAAAATACCTGATGTCGCCGGTCCCGGTAGGGCTCAATACAATAAACGTAAGAAAGTGTCCATAGAGAGATGTGAAGCCTTCATCAGGGATGGACCCATCAACATACATTGGTTAGAAACGTTTCAAAAATCCAAAAAGAAAGATGATCTCGCAGATACGGTGATGCAAGCCCTGTCATTCGTGAATCGGAAGGAGGTCTTACCCGCTTCACAAAAGAAGAAATCCACAAAGCTGGTGGCACGTCGCCCCAATGAGAATCAGAAAATGACAAAATATTCAAAGTGTAATTTGGCATGGATTTATCTAAACAAAGTTGAATGTGAAGTTCTTGAAAATAATAAAAGATTCATGAAAGACCTGAAGAGGTATTATCGAGACCTAAGTGACTTGATTAAAGATATAAATGGATAATTATTCACAATGAGTCTCTCCATCCGCATGTCCGCCGCCACCAACAAGCCCAAGCCCAACATCGATAAGATCATCAAGAGTAATAAGCATCTTAGGGCTGCAGCGCATTCTTCCAAAACGAACAGGAAGCATCACCGTGTAGCCATCGATCAACTTGATTCGTTTCTAGATCTCATTGATAACGCCATTGATGTCATGAATAATACTACAGCTGAGATTGAAAAGTCGCAAGAGAAACTTTATGAGTTGTACGACTTTTGTGGAGAAGTCCCAATGGATGATAGTTGTGATTATTAAAGATTAGAACGGATAGATTGTTATAATGAAGAAAGTTTTGGATCATGGATTTGTAGAACTCGTCGACCATATGCCCCTTGAGAATCTAGATAAGGCCATAGTTGATGGTGCCCGTGTGAGTTATCAAACAGGTACCAAGACCACTCGGGGTGACCGAGGTCTTATTAGGTACCTTGTCCGCAATTGGCATACTTCACCCCTAGAACTCGTTGTTTTCAAGTTTCGTATCAAGGCACCACTTTACATCGCACGACAATGGCTCAGACACAGAACCGCATCGGTGAATGAAATGTCTGCCAGGTATTCTATCGTTGATGAGGAATACTACGAACCGGAAATCCTACGTGGACAATCGGCTGTAAATCATCAAGGATCAGAAGGTGTAGTGGAACTAGATGATGAATTGAACCAGACTCTTTCTGACCAGTACAAACAGGCTTTCAAGCTATACGAGCAATTGCTAGAGAAGGGTGTTTGTAGGGAACAAGCTCGTGGTGTTCTCCCTCAATCTACCTACACTTCTTTCGTATGGAAGATGGACCTACACAATCTCATGCATTTCTTACAATTGAGGATGGATCATCACGCTCAAAAGGAGATTCGTGACTATGCCACGGCCATCTATGAACTCGTCCAACCCCTAGTACCCCACGCTATGGAGGCATTCATGGACTTTCGTGTAAATGCGATGCAGTTGACGGGACCTGAAATTGAAGCTATAAACTCTGGGAAGGAGATTGAATCTCCAGGTGAAAGGAGAGAGTTTCTAGAAAAATTAAAACGGTTAAAAATTAAATGTCCTTAAAATACAACAAACACTATGTTCGCTATTACTGCATCCCCCACATGGTTCGCCAAAACTGACGACTTCAAAAAGATAGGCAAGAAAATCCAAAAACAACGAAAGACCGAGGTAGACAAAATTAAAGACAAGATTGGTGACATCGCCCGCGAAGAGCGCAAGCGTGTTCAGGAGATGTTCAAGGAACACCAAGATGTTATCAAGAAGGACAAGGAACAATCTAAAAAAACTAAGAAGAAGAAGAGTAACGCTAAAGAGATCGATCTTTACGAAAAGTGATCCAAATAGCAATTCCAACGAGTAGAGCAGCGAGTGGTGTCCCGTTAAATCTCTCTGCTAATAAAGCACATATCACACTGTATTGAACTACCCGTATTTCCTGCCGTGTTTTAATCATTGACCGTTTCATCGCTGCTCTCGACCTCTCAAGGCCGAGAACAGTCGAATTTATTTTTCCAATTTTAGATGGAATTTCTGTCGTGTTCATAATGATTTCACTTATATCAAGAGACTCTAAAAACTGCTCTTGAATCATTGGTTCCAGGTACGTAAAGTAATCAAAATCTGGGTCGAGTTGAAGACATATCCCTTCAATTAGGGAAAATGATTTAGCTAAATAAACAAAACTTGTTGGTACAACAAATGGTTTTTCCATTGCAAGTTCAGCCGCCAGCTCATCGTTCATGATAGCACCACCGTCCAGGGTTTCTAAATACCCTAAGATGGTTTCAAAAAATACTTCAATGTCACTGACGTCTGAAGATGTTGGTACAATGACACCTAACTTGATTAATATTTGAACAATACCCTTCGTGTCTCGTTTTATAATACATCCGAATAAGTCCGAGAAACCCTGTTTTAGTTCATCATCCAACTCAATCAATAAACCAAAATCGTAAAACACTAATTTTCCATCTTTGGAAATAGCCAGGTTACCTGGGTGTGGATCACCGTGAAATAATCCACTGTCCATAGTTTGGATCACATATGAATTAACGAGTGCCTCACATACTTTCTTCCGATTGATTTTCTTATTTCTGATCTCAGTGATTTTATCAGCCTCTACATATTCCATCACAATCATATCATCGGTACAATACTTCTTGTACACATATGGAACTTTTATCCAATCAATCCCTTTCAAACTCTTTCTAAACTTAATCGCATTTTCAACTTCTTGCCTGTAATTAGCCTCTCCAAGAAGATACTCTATAGAGTCATTGAGGACAAAGTTAGAACTAGAACCAGTATCTATACCAATAGACTGAATAAAGTCAAGAATCTTCTTGACATTGTTTGTGTCAGATTTCATAGTCTCGAGAATATCGGGTCTTTTTAATTTTACAACAACCTTTTTACCATTTTTTAAGGTAGCTTTATGAACCTGTCCAATACTGGCCGATTTAAATGGAATCTCTTCAAAATCTTTGAATATATCTCTATTTACAACATCTTTTACAAGGTTAAAATCAAATGGTGGTACATTATCTTGGAGAGATTCAAGTTCTTTGGTAAATTCTGGTGGATAGAGGTCTCCTCGTGTGGACGCTATCTGTCCTAATTTTACAAATGTCGGGCCAAGGTCTAGAAGTTCACTTTTCGTCCATCGACCAAGCTCGGCCTTATCTTCAGTAAAGCGTTCTTTCCATAAATATTTAGCTGCAAATTTCCATGTTTTTACCTTTTGATTTGGCGCCAACTTGACAGGTGGCACCTTAATATTGGCTTGACTGAGTATACTCAACATATCCTACATTAACATTAGGATTTTTTCTATAAGCTAAATATAGAATGAAGATTCATATCGTGGGAGCTGGTCCAACTGGATTATCTCTCGCATGGGAAATCTTACGTACAGGAGAGCATGATGTTACTATTTACGATAGAAAGATATCAGCTGGTGGTTCTTGGTGGGAACCTAGTCTAGAATCACGAGATCTTCATGCACATAGAATTCTATTTGATAGAGCATTTGTAAATACACGTTCCTTTTTCGAAGAAATGAAGATTGATTGGAACACTATGTTCGAATTAGAAAAGGATTCTGGTGTTTGGGATTTTACACTCAAAAGTTTAGAATATGATGACTATAAAACCCTGATAGGTCTCATATCCAGGGTTCTCTGGGATCCTAAAAAGTTTGAAAGTATATCAGTGAAGGACGCTATAGGTCCCCTAACCGATAGGGCTAAAGATCTCATAGAGCACCTCTCTCTCATAATGGATGGTGTTACTTGGGACGTTATGTCTGCGTATGAGTTCATAAATAATTTAAATCACATTTTACTCTCAAAACGTTACACGCAGCGTGTTTCTGGTAAAGTCATGTGTGACGCGATGGAAGAAGCCCTTCTCAAAGCTGGTGCCAATTTCGTTTTTGGTGCTGAACTTTTAGATGTTCAATATGGTAAGAAAGATTTTGTGGCAAAGTTTTCAGATGAAAGAATGATAAAAGATGGAATACTCTTTTTGTGTCTAGATAATAGCCCCGCTCTAGATCTACTTGGCAATAACTGGGGACCCGACGCAGATGCAAAACTTAGAAGAAGTACATATGGTGCTATCAATGTTTTATTGGATTACGATCAATCAATTAAAATGAAATCGGATTTAGAAGTTTCCATAGAAACCAAGTGGAACTTACAACCAAAGGTACTCAGTGATGATAAGACCGTATCATGTGTTATTTGTGATCTTGGTAAAGAGGTACTCAGTTCTGACCCAGAAACTATCAAAAATGAAGTCGTTAGACAGCTTGGATTACCACAACCCAATTCCATCAGGATTGGTTGGGGTGCTGAGTGGAAAGAGAACAAATGGAACTTTTCACAATCCTCGGGTGTTCTCAGTCTTGAGGGTCAACTCCCCTTTTTTGGAAAATGCTCAAAGGTTGCCATGTGTGGTATGATGTCACCTAGACATACACCTTACTCCAGTATTGAAGCATCGGTTGAAGTTTCACGAGCCCTAAGCCACATGTGTTTCGGAACTAGAAAACCTCTGAAACCTATTTTGGTCACCCACGTTGGAATATTAACTGTAGTGTTACTTATAGTTTTACTTTTAGTTTATCGTAGATGAAGTTTGTAGCTAAAGTATATGAACCATTTTATGATCATAATGATAAAAAGTATATACGTTTTGTGATTCCTCAAAAAGTTTCAGAAATCATAGAACGTATGCATGCGAGTAGGATGCACCTACTTGTAAATCAAAACGCAGACAATCCGCTAGATGGTAAGATACTCACAGTCAAAGTACCATTCCGTTACCGAAGGGTTATGTGTAAATTTGAAGGAAAACCTGTACAATCTTTAGTAAAGGATGATGAAGTTGATGTTGAGTTAGATTTCAAAGGTATTTGGAATGTTGGAAATCATTCAGGATTTTCTTGGGTACTCTCTTCTTCAATCTTTTCAAGTCCCTGATCAGGAAGCTCTATATTATCTACACCAGCCTTTTTTAGGTCCGTGAATGTCTTTAACATTCCTTGAAGCCTGAAAACTTCTTGAGTCATCTGTTCAATAGTGTTCTGAAGTCTGAGAATGTTCTCATCAATATTTAAAGTGGGCATCGTGTACTCATTTAAAGTTTCACATCTTTAAATAAGTAGATCATGACAACGTTGACTAGGACAGGTTATTTAGTCAATTCGGGTCCAATTCCCGAAATTAAAAAAGAACTTACCGTAAGACCTGTAGTCAATGGGGACTATGGATTTCCTCCACCGCCTTTCAAAGTTTTCAGAGCAACTAAGACAGGAGTCTGTGTTCCCAGATTCTATGGAACTTCTAAACTTGGAGAACCCCGAGAAGACAGGAGACCAGAGCCAACCCGTATCAATACGAAGTTTGTTGGGAAACTTCGAGATGCCACACACCAAAACGATGCACTACGAGCAGCAATTAAAGCTGGCCACGGCGTCCTTTCTTTACCATGTGGGTACGGTAAAACGACGGTATCCTTGGCCATAGCATGTAAATTAGGGTACAGAACTATGATTGTAGTTCATAAACAATTTTTGGCCGATCAATGGAGAGAACGTATTCAACAGTTTTGCCCAGGTGCCACTATAGGTATTGTGCAACAAGATAAGAAGGAGGTTGATTGTGATTTTGTCATCGCTATGCTTCAATCACTTTCCCTAAAGGAATACAGTTTCACAGATTTTGAGAGTGTAGGAACTCTCATAGTGGATGAGGCGCACCACATTTGTGCCAAGGTTTTCAGCCAGTCACTTTTCAAAATGTGCCCCAAACATATCTTTGGACTCTCAGCGACACCCGAGAGGAAAGATGGACTCACTAAAGTTTTACATTGGTTTATGGGTCCCACTTTCTTCGCAGTAGAACGCAAAAATCAGGAACAAGTTGAGGTTTTCCCAGTTGTATATGATTCCCCAAACTATAAGAATCCACCCCCATCTATGAGAAACGGTAAAATCTCAATGCCGAACATGATCACGGAACTTGTTGAAGATAGAAGGAGAAATACAATGCTTGTAGAACTCGTTAAAAAGGCATCAGCAGGTACGAGACAGTTACTTGTTTTGAGTGATAGACGTTTTCATTGTGAGTTCCTTCATCAATGCTTTCCCAAAACATCTGGATTGTACATGGGTGGTATGAAGGAGGCGCAACTCCAAGAATCTTCAAAGAAGAAGATCATTTTCGCAACGTTCAGTCAAGCGCATGAAGGCTTAGATATCCCCACCCTAGACACAGTTATTTTAGCTTCACCCAAATCCGATATTACCCAAAGTATTGGGCGTATTATGAGAGAAACGAAGGGTAAAAAGAACGATCCACACATCTACGATGTCCATGATCCTTGGTCTATCTTTACAGCAATGTATTACAAGAGACTCAAGGTGTATAGACAAGGTGGGTTCAATATACGTGGCAAGCATTCGGAGGAGCCCAAGAGTGAGTTTACTCAGGGAAAGTGTCTGTTTTTATAATCTGACTAATTAATAAATGTCGGGTGCATTAATACAACTCGTTTCTAAGGGAGTGCAGGATGCCTACATCATAAGTGACGAAGGACATTCTTTTTTTCGTACGAAGTTTACACGTCATACGAATTTTTCTCAAGCTCCCAAATATATTAAGACTGTCACTACCACAGATACGTCTATTACTATACCCGTTCTTGGTGATATCATAAACGGTATTTGGTTAGAGTCGGCCACTAGAAATGCGAACATAGCTTCAAATCTTTTCTACAATTCTACAATTTCTCTTTTTATTGGTGGACAAAAAATAGATTCTCAACATTATGACTATTTCTCTGATATATGGACGAATTATTTGGCTGATACATACACAAAGGGACAGGAATTAAACAACAAAACATCTACATCGTGTCATACCTTCCTCCCCCTCCACTTCTTTTTCTGTGACCATAAAGCGTTTTTACCTCTCATAGCCCTACAGCATCACCAAGTTGAGATAAAGATAGATTTTGACGAAACGAATATAGCTGGTCTAGATGTGACCGAGAAATCAGCAAAGGTGTATGGTAATTATATTTACTTGGATAAGGATGAAAGAGAAACTTTCACGAAGAGACAAATGGATTTTATAGTAACCCAAGTCCAAGGATTTAAGACCGAATTACTTACTGTTACGAATAACAACACTGATGTGGGTGGTCACAACCGTATTGACCTTTCCAACTTTAATCACCCAGTGAAATCATTATTTTGGGGATTCAACGCTTCTAATGAAAATTTTGCGGATGACCGTTTTACATTTCTCGAAGCCGATTTACAAATCAATGGTACACATCTACTTGAAAAGATGACCCCAGTCTACTTTCACACTGTTCAAAATTATTACAAATCTTCTTATGGACACTCCGACTTTATTCCAGAAACTGAAGTACTTTTCAACACCAGATATTTCGCGTACCACTTTTGCCTAAATGCTTCTGAATATAACCCCTCAGGAACTCTAAACTTTAGTCGCATAGATAATGCTGTACTGTCTCTTAATGGTGTAGAAAAGGGAGTCCTTAGACCAGATGGACAAGAACTTTTCGTGTACGCAGTAAACTACAATGTGTTAAGAATTCGTAATGGACTCGCTGGAATTTTATTCGGTAACTAATGTATAGATGGGCAGAACAGTACGTTTCGATCAGATTTTCGTCACGAGTCTAGACGCTGCACCACGAGAGACCGACGTTCTAAGTGGTCTCGCCAGTATTGATGCTGGTGAAATTACAGCAGATCAGATTGAAGTTGCCAATCTTACTATTACCAATAAGGTTACTGCGAATGTAGAAAGTACAGAGTTCACAGGTCTTACCAATGTGTTTCGTTTTACGGCGACACAGGTTGGCATTGGCACTGATAACCCAATTAACGAATTTCAATTGGGTTCAGATAGTGTGATTATGAATAGAAATCTACAGGATTTAGTTACCATTCAGGGTAATACAGTTTCAACGAACTTGTTTGCGACTAGTACTCTCAAGACGACAAATGACAAATTTTTTGCGGATGCTAATGCTTCAAATGTTTTGAAGATCACTGGTAATACGTTTTCTACAAATGCGGCTATAGGTACACACCTTTTGGTTGGTAACGAAGCAGCGAGTGATGGTTCTAATATAGCCGTGTTTGAAAAGGGTAATGTTGTCGTTAGAGATGGTTTCTTGAGAGTATTTGGTGATGTTGATATCACTGGTAACTTGGCGATCACAGAGATTCCAGATTATACGAGTGTGAATAATTTGGTCGTCTCCAATGCCGTTATACAGATGGCATTCGGTAACAATGGAACGTATGACATGGCTTTACTTATGAAAGATGTAGATGAAAAATCTAACATATTTTTTGGGTACACACATGCCGGAGATAAAATGAGACTCTCTAGAACATATGGTGGCCCTACAACAGCGACGTTTGATTCCATCTTAGATACTTCTAACACCGTAAATCTTCATGTGTATGGTGACATATATACACAAAACAACGTGGGAATCGCAAACTCTTCGCCAACTTTATCACTTTCAGTTGGTTCAAATGTACACATAGATGACACAGCTACTACATCTAGTAATGTATTATACGCAAATGGTTTCGGGTTCTTTGAGGGTTTACGAATTGGTGATAGTGGACTCACAGTCGGTAGCTTGATTACCTTAGACGCCGATGCAGCTATACCAATGGTTGTATCATCAACAATTCAATCCCAAGGTTTACAGACAACTGGAGTAGATGGGAACGGGGATGGTATACCATCTGGTATAGCAAACACAACGTCAACAAATATGTTGTCAATTGGTGATAAGATATTTATCAACTCAGATTCTGCTAATCTTATAACAGTTCTCGGTAATACAGCGACGGGTCGTCTTATTACTGAGTCTATTCTAGTCCAAGATTTCATTGAAGTTGAAGGTGAATCCGGTATTTCATCCGCTGCGAATGTAATTATTCACGGTGACATAAACGGTGAAGATTCTGTGTCGAATACTTTAAGTCTTCGGTGTGGTCCTCTTACAGCAAACATAAGTGCTATTGAACTCAATGGTGCGAAAACATCGGCGAGTCATCAAACGATTGTTTTAAAAACTAAAAACACTGAGAGAATGCGAGTCGCATCTGGTGGAAACATTGGTATATCCAACACTGAACCAGATGAACTTTTGACACTTGGTGGTAACCTGAAACTCATTGAAAGTAACACTGCTATATTCGGAAACGACGCAAACTTCTTAAAAATTTCTACAGACATCACAAATGATCAAACCAAGGTTCAAAATCTGGTGGGAAGTGGTAAAGGTCTCAACTTTTATGTCAGTAGTACGACTGATATGAGTACACCAAAACTCACGATCCTTGAGTCAAGTAACGTGGGTTTGAATACAATGAATCCAGAAGGTCTTTTACATACAAATGGTGGAACTGTGTTTATTAATGATCAAGTTACACATAGGGGTAGTGTAAGTCATTTGGATACACCCATGGTTGTTACAAATACAACCCCCATTGTGGGAACTTCAGACTTTAAGAATGTTCTTCAACTTTCACGTGAGGGTGGTACATCTAGTCAAAATGCGGTTAGAGGTGTATTTACAATGGGTAAACACGCGCTTACGGGGAGTGATGGTTCCGGGACTTCACGTTCCCAGTTGAACTTATCCTTAGCGAGCGACGATTACTCCACCCAAGGACATGTTATGACATGGAGAAGTGATAAGCGCGTAGGTATAGGTACAACTCGACCCACATCCCACCTTGAAATACTTACAACCGGTATAGGAAATCCAACAACTAATGGTGTACTGGTGCATAGTGAACAGATTAACAATTCTGCGGATGATGCAATTGTAGCTATGAGATCAGATACCTTAAGTTCAAACTCATTTGCTTCGTTTATTCAAGCTGATGGTATCACCGGTAACCCCACTGGTTATTCTATGGGTATAACCGCTTTGGGTGGTGATTTTAGACTCACCAAAAATCCAAGTGTAATTAACGATTCGACGAACACTCGTATCTTCATTGGTGGTGCGACAGGAAATATGGGTGTGGGCACAGATGCTCCCCGAGATAAGCTCGAAGTGAACGGTAATGTGGTGGTAGGGACGAAACTTTCATTCTCGGGAAGTGTTACTGATGAACTTGGTAACGCATTTATACAGGATAGACTCTATGATACTGTTCGCGGTAAATCGGAACTTCTCATATTCAAGGGTAATGACTCCAAAAATATTGCTGGTCCAGATAGAATTCGTTCAGTTGCAGCCGAGCACGTTTTCCAGATTTACGATGATGTTACCGGACTTACACAAGGTGAAATCGCGGGTGTTGTAGATGGCGCAGGTTCTACGGCTGTAAGATCACTCACATTAACAAACAATGGTGTGTGTGCTATTGGTGAATTATCGCAATCAGAAGTTGATAGTCTCGTACCAGGGGGTGCGACTCTAGATTCAGGTACACGTCTATTTGTGAAGGGTGGTGTTCAGTTTGCTCAAAATCAAAAGCTTAAGTTTGGTAAACTTGACGTTTACACAGCTGTTGGAGCTTCAACTCTCAATATTATTGATAGTTTAGATACCACTGATATTTCATTTAGACAAAATGATACTGAATACGCTCGCTTCAAAAATACGGGTCGAATTGGCTTTGGTACCAATTCACCAGACACTAATGTACACGTGTATTCCAGTTTAACGACTGACGTGGATGTTGTCAAACTTGAAAGTCCTGCGAATTCTGGAACTAAAAAGGTGGGTATAAGTCTAACAACAGATGCCGGTAAGGGTGGATATGTAAGAGGTTTCAGTGACTCCACCCATTCCGTGCATGGTACAGTGATAGGTGCTGTAAATGGGGGAACCGAGGGAGATGGTATTCATATAATACATACTTCAAATGTGGGTGTGGGAACCGTAAACCCAAGTGAACACTTCACTGTTTACAATGGTACAGCACGCTTAGAGCATGCAACGAGTAATGCCATCCTAGAATTTAAGACAACTGGTGGTGTTTCTAATATCTATGGAGATCACACAGGTAATGTCTTTATTGATCCAGTGAGAAGTTTAGTAGTAAAGAGTGACACTGAAATTACCGGTGATCTTCAGATTGATGGTAAGATTGATTTGGGTAACCAGGTAGCTGTAGATTTGGGTGGTTCAGATGCAACCACAGCATTACACGTTGGTGGTGGATTTATCTCAGGTTCAAATGAAGTTGGTTGTAAGCGATACTCTAAAAGTTTTACACTGGGATCCACGGCAGCGAAAAGTGTTCGTTTATACTTCGCTGATGGAGGTACCCCCGAAAAGATGCCAGCTTTTTATGCCAAAATTGTTGCGATGCTCAGAAAGACGGATGGTTCTGCTGTTCGTGACATGAGTACAATGGTCTTGGAGATCCAAGGTGGATCACATGATGGAACCACGAATAGTAGTTTAGACGACGAGATAACTGTGGGTACGAAGAATCTATTTGGTGGTGATTCAGATTTCCCATGGAGTCCAAATATTACTGTGGGAAAGAAAGGTGTATTACTTACACCCCATGATGTTGGATCGGGTAGAATATACAAATATGATATTCATGTAGAACTTATAACCGCATCCTTATCTGGTACACACACTGGTGGATTCTTAAAAAGTATCAAAAATAATGTCAATGTCGGACAGGTTGATAGTTTTGGTGCTGGTCAGAATATTGTGTCTTTCACTTATTAAATTTACTACGAGGGAGAACCCCGCTGTAAACAAAACAATTACGCCCTGATGGCGTCGGATATAGCTAAGGCGATAACTCCGGCAATGAAAGCTATCACGATGTAATTCAATTCACTTTCTTCTAAGCCAACCTGAGTCTTTTCAGGCTTACCAACAGACTTCTGTTGTGGCTTTGGAGGATCCAATTCCTCCAAAGGATAGTAAGCTATCATTTATATATGTTTAGAGATTAATTTCCTTTTTTGCCTTCCTTCCCCTGGTACGCCTCGTCTTGGTTGCCGCCACATTGACTTCCTTGACCTCACCACCAGTGGAGTCACCCGAGATGGAGATGATGTCAGAAATATCATCATCATCTTCCACCTGCTTATCAGTCGCTGAAATGGCCGTGGTGTTCATAGGAGGCGCCGGGGGCATCATGATACCACCCATTAGACTGGAGATGTCTATACCAGGTCCCTGCATCTGGTAGTCACCAGTTCCACCAACAGGAGCCTCCGTTGCGGGACCGTCAGTTTGGCGAGTGGTATTCTGAACAGCGCTCATCATATTCTTCACTAGATCAGGGTTCTGCTTGATGACGTCATTCATGTTGGGCATCACCGATTTGAACATAGAATTGGTAAGATGGAACATCATAGCGGATCCACCGAGCATCATAATCAGCTTAATCTCTGGAGCAACCGAAATCTTGGACCTGTACTTAACATACAATTCTTCAAAGACACCATCATAGTCGTCAACATTCTCCATGATACTTTCAGACCACCCCTCTAGCTGAATCTCGAAAGGGTTGTATCTCTTGTTGAGAAACTCTAAACCTGTTACACAGGCCACCAACATTCGTCGCGAGAAACGAATAGACTGTTCAACATCTATACTGTAGGTGATACGCTTAACCTCGGATCTAAGTTCATCAACATTTGAGTAGGCGTTGAGTCTCTTGTTTACAGTGAAACCCTTCTTCTCCAGGCGTCCCAACTTGTTGATAAGATCAGCCTTCTCCTCGTCAATTGAACCGTACCCTTTCGTAGGTTTTTCATCCTCCTGTCCTCCCCCCTGATTTCCATAATCATCAGCATCATCAAAAAAATTGGCATCTTCATCACCATCACCATAGTCAATTTCTTCATCTGGAGCCGAAGCATTCTGGTTAGTCTGTTTGTTGGGGTTCACAAAGGCATCCATACTTTCCTGTTGCTGTGCCATTGGAGGTGCATTGTAAGTGGGTCTAGTTGGTCTAGGTACACGCTGAGGGCGGGGGGCGGAAATCTCAATCTCATCCATGATGGCCTGCTCATCTGCATCCAATTTCATAACACTGGTATTTCCTCGATCGATTACGATCTCTTCGTCCATCTACTCTCTATGTAGAAACTAAAAAAATTACCTTTAACGCAGTTTAAAAAAATATTGGTTCATTATAAATGTTCTCCTCTCTCAATCGTGTCAGCCGTAATGCTCTCACCATGATTGTTATTCTTCTCTTGGTCATATCTGCTCTCGGGGCTCTTAAGTCCAGTACAAGCAGTAAGTACACACCCATTACCACCAAAACTTCCAATGATGGTTCCGTCTTCGATCTCCCAGTCGAACTCGAGTGTACCGCTGGTTCTGGTAAGAAAGGTGGCCCTTACGCCAAGGGTTTAACTCCAGGGGGTGTTTGTGGTGCCCAAAAGTTGGTCTCCGCGCAAGCTGGTGGTTATGAAATCACAGATGGAATCGGTGGATCTTTAATCTAAGCTAATAATATATGGCGCTGATTACAACTCCTACTCAGTTGATTCCAGACCTTCAACACGAATACCACACCGTGACTATTGATTCAATTGGACAGACTACTGCCAATACATTCACTTGTCATCTTCAACAACCCCTGAAAAATGTTGTACAGGCTAAATTGTTAGCTGCTAGAATTAACACCACCACGGCGACTAAACACTGTTACGTTTCCATCGAGGAACTTGATAGTATTTTCACTGAACGTGCTTCTAACGAACCAAATGGTCAAGCGTCTAGAAGTGTTGTTCGCAATTCTTTCGCTAGTATTGTTGGTGAAGGTACTGCAACATTTCTTTACAAAGATAACTATTCATTGGTGACTCAATATGTGAACCCAATTCGCAGTATTGATCGTTTCACCGTTACTATTCGTAATCAAGATGGTACCCCAATTGTGCCATCAAGTCCTGCTAAGGATAATTTTTTAATAATTCGTTTCGTGTGTAGAAAAGCCAACCTGTAATTTTCTCCTTTTACTATAGTATACCATGTCCCCAGGTATTGTTCAATTGATGGCAGCCGGCGCTCAGGATGAATGGATCGTAGGTGATCCCCAAGTGTCATTTTTCAATTCAACTTTCAAAAGGCATGCTAATTTCTCACAATCCGTCGAAAAGCAAACAATCCACGGAGCGGTGAGAAACAACTCGTTATCCAGTGTTCAATTTGAACGTTCTGGCGATCTTTTAGGTCATGTATATTTCACCATAGATGATAATACAACCGCCCTCGATTCCCAAAGGTGGGATAATATCATCGAAAGCGTCGAGCTCTTAATTGGGGGTTCCGTTGTTGATAAACACGACGCCGTATTCACAGAAAATATTGCAGTGGATACTTTTGCCACAAATGTATCGAAGAGTGCTCAAGGTACTCACCCGGGTATATCTGCTCGGTCGTTTTTTTACCCTCTTAGATTTTTCCATTGTGAAAGTCCTAGTCTAGCTATCCCAATCGTTGCATTAAACTACCATAATGTGGAGATTAGGATTAATTGGGCATCCCAAGCTGCAAACTACAATGTAGAATGTTACGCCAATTATTACTATCTTGATACTGAAGAGCGTGGAAATATTGCTTCTCGTACTCATGACATCCTCATCACCCAAGTACAAAAAAGTATTCCATCTGGAAATAAAATACAAGAACTTACGTTCAATCACCCCGTGAAATACTTGGCATCTTCTAACACTACAACTAATAGCGCTCTCACATCACCCACAAACAAAATCAAGTTGAATGTTAATGGTGTAGATTTAGCCAACTATCGTTGGGGTAAACCTCATTTTATTGATGTAGCCCACTATTATCACACTAACTTTGTAGCATCACCGGATTTCTTCTTGTACCCCTTCTGTATTTCCACAAGTTCCCTTCAGCCCACAGGAACACTAAATTTCAGTCGTCTAAATACAGTTAAACTCATGAGTGAGTCTATGAACATCCTAGACCCTATATATGCTGTAAACTACAATATTCTTAGGGTTCAAAATGGCCTAGCCGCCTTACTTTACGCAAATTAAAATGCCATTCTATATTAAATGGTCAAGAACTTGCCGACAGTGGAACGTTCCACCAAGATTAGGTTCGGCAAAAATTGTACCAACGACCAGGCAGAAAACACGATCGTGTTTAATGCGACTGAAGGGGAAATTGATACACCCTTTTCAGATTCCGTATATATAACACCTCTACGTTTACGTACGGATCTATCTGATAGAAATATTAGTGTGTTGGCTTACAATCAAGTGACCAAGGAAATGATGGACTCTGGTGCGATCGCCGAAGATATTCTTAATTTTACCCTCGAAGCAGCTATAATTAATGGAAATGTTACTGCAAACACAGTTTCTTTTAATAATGTGAATACTTCTGTCACAACACTTTCAAATGTTGGAATAGCCAATAATTCACCTACAGATACACTTTCAGTTGGTTCCAAAGTGTTTGTAAACCAAACAACTGCAAATACCCTAACTGTTTTGGGAAATACATATATTCAAAATAGTTTGGTGGTTGATGGGGATGCGACATTTAACGGTCTTGTAACAACTTTACATTCGAACAATACAGTAATTAAGGATGCTATATTGGAACTTGGTAAAGATAATGTTGTTGGTGATTCACTTTTAGATCTTGGTTTGATAATGACCCGACCAAATCCAGATGCGAACGTTGCAATAGGATTTAGAGAAGTTTCAAATGAATTTGTAATTGCGTATACAAATTCAAATGCAGATGGTCATACGATTACACCTGTCGGTAAAGATATGAATGTCCACGTGTACGGTCAAATTTTTACGGAATCAAATGTTGGTATTATAAATACGAGTCCCATACACACTTTAGATGTGGGTTCAAACCTCTTTGTAGACGAATTTGGTTCAAATATTTTAGTGGTGACGGGTAATACAAGTATTTCCGCTGACTTGACAGTTGACGGAGATACTTTATTTGTAGATTCTGGAACAGATCGGGTAGGTGTAAACACTCTTGTACCGGACGCGGAACTCCATGTTGTTGGTAACACTTACATTTCTTCAAATCTAACTGTTGACACAAATACTCTCCATGTAGATGTAGTCTCTAATCGTGTTGGTATAAATCAGATTAACCCCACAAAGGACTTGGATGTAAATGGAACAATCGCCGCTACTAGGCGTGTGGACAATTCTGGGTACAATAGGATTTTAGTGGGTGAAGATACAGGTACAACTCTTCACGCTAGCTCAAATTCTCATCTCATTTCCGTTGGTTACAGAGCTGGTTATGATCGTCAACAATCAAACTCTGTGGCTATTGGTTACAAATCTGGTAGTGTAACCCAAGCTGAATCGGCTGTGGCTATTGGTGAAAGATCTGGTGAAACGGGGCAAGGAGCCAGTTCTATAGCCATTGGTGATAAAGCTGCTTATGAAAATCAAGCAGCATTTTCTATAGCCATAGGTGAAAATGCCGGTGGTCAAAATCAAGCGGGTAACTCAATTGCTATAGGTAAAGATGCCGGTAGCCAGAATCAAGGACAGAAATCAATTGCCATAGGTGATGGTGCGGGTAAGTTTAATCAAGGTGAGGGTGCTATAGCCATTGGTTATTTTGCGGGTTATCCAACTTCACAAGCAGTTGGATCCGTTATCATAAATGGTGGTACAGACGCCGCGGGCTTCAATAATACTACTACACAAAACGCACTTTTCGTTAACCCCGTGAGAAATGTGAACAACTCGAACCTGTTAATGTATAATGCAGATTCGAAAGAGTTTACATATGGAACTACTTTGAATAATACTCTCAATGTACTGAATAATCTTACAGTTGATACTGATACACTTTTTGTTGACTCAGTTTCTAAAGAAATTGGTATTAATACTGCTTTACCAGATGCCAATCTTCATGTGGTTGGAAATACCTACATTTCTTCAAATTTAACCGTGGATCTAAATACTTTACACGTAGATGTAAACAAACATTTCGTTGGTATTGAAACAAATTATCCAGATGCTACTCTTCATTTGATGGGTAATGCCTATATTTCCGAAGATCTTACTGTTGATACAGATACTTTACATGTTGACTCTACAACAAATTCTGTTGGTATAGAAACTAAAACACCTGACGCCAATCTTCATGTTGTGGGTAATGTTTATGTATCATCTAATCTTACAGTTGATACAAATACCCTTCATGTAGATACCGAAGCTAATCATATTGGTATAAACAACGTAAACCCGGACGCAGAACTTCATGTCGTAGGTAATGCCTACATATCTTCAAATCTAACTGTGGATACAAATACTCTTCATGTAGATACAGAAGCCAATCATATTGGTATAAACACCATAAACCCGGATGCTGAGATCCACGTTATGGGTAATGCCTATGTGTCTTCTAATTTAACCGTGGATACAGATACTTTCCACGTTGACGTAGAAGCTGATCGTATTGGTGTGAACACTAAAACACCGGACGCCGGTATTCATTTAGTGGGTAATGCTTATGTGTCTTCAAATGTTATCATAGCTGATACGACAGCAACTTCTTCTAAAACAACAGGTGCTCTCATTGTAGCGGGTGGCCTAGGTGTTGCGGGTGATATTCACGCCACACACGCCAACTTAGAAGATGTAGAGGCTGATAGTGTCAATATTACCGATACCACTACATCCACTTCCGTGACCACCGGTGCTCTTAGGGTTGCGGGTGGTATAAGTACTCAAGAAAATCTAAACGTTAATGGAAATGTACATGTTTCATCAAATCTTAAAATTGGTACAGCGAATTTTTTTGTTAATACAGCAACTTCGAACGTTGGCATCGGAACTTTGATTCCGGGTGAACTTTTAGATATAGCGGCGGCAAGTGGTGACAATGATGCCTTCATACGTCTTAGATCGGGATCGGGTGGTTCTCCCGTAACCGAATCTGGTATTAAATTAACTGAAGCCAGTTCGTATGGTTGGAGAATAGCTCATCACGCCTCTTCAGATGATTTAAAATTTGTACATCAAGATCAAAATGACGCCATAAATGGAGATAATTATATGGTATTTAAATCGGGTGGTAATATCGGTGTCGCAACAGACGCTCCAGATTCTAAATTTCATGTAAATGGGAATGTTTATGTGGGTTCCACAGTTGACTCCGCTACCACTACTACAGGTGCACTGATTATTGCGGGTGGTATGGGTATCGCTAAAAAAATCGTTGGTCAACATGCCAATTTTGAAGATGTCGTGGTTGATAGTCTAACCGTTGAAGATACAACCTTATCCACTTCCAAAACTACCGGTGCGGTAATAGTAGCGGGTGGTCTAGGTGTCACAGACAATGTTTACGCATCTAGGTTCGTTGGTGATGGTGGACTTCTTTCAAATATTGCTACAAATTTACAATCAATCACTGAAAATGGAAATACAACATCCAATGTTGTTCAATTCACTGGAACAGAAACAAGTTTCGTTTCTCATTCAAATGTTGGTATAGCCAACACACAACCTGATCACACCTTAAGTGTTGGTACGAATTTTTATGTGAATGAAGATGGTGCAAACACTGTAGTTGTAGATGGAAATGTTTCCGTCAGTTCTAATTTGACCGTGGGGAGTAACATATCCATTACGGGTCTATCTGTAAACAAATTCCCGATAGTAGGTACAAGTAAATTTCTAGAAGATTCAATCATAACCAAAACTGGTAGTGACATAGTTATTTCTGGTGGCTTACAGGTAACGGGTAATATTTTTAAAAATGGTGATATAATTGCAATTCATTCCAATAATACGGTCATTAAAGATCGTATATTGACTCTCTCTAACAATAATACACAAACTGCTCTTGATGTGGGTATTATCATGGAATATCCCGGGCACAACATAGCTATCGCTCACCATGGAGATGAATCACCCGAACGTCTTTCTATCGGGTATACCCAAAATGGGTATGTTGATACAACAATTGCTGCAGATAGTAACAATATAACCCTAGATGTTTTGGGTAATCTTCAAGTTCAAAATAACTTTACTGTTGATACAAGTGTGTTCCACGTAAATTCAGTAACAAATCGCGTGGGTGTACTTACGACAGCTCCCGCGTATACATTAGATATTCATGGTAACTCGAATGCGGCTGTCGCCCGTTCTAAATCTTCAGTAGTGACAGATGCTACTGCTGCGACAAATAAAACATCTGGTGCCGTTACAGTGGTAGGTGGTATCGGGGTGGGTGGTGATATTCACGCAAGTGATGTAAATTTTGAGAATGCGACACTCGATAGTGCAATCATCCAAAATACTACAGCCGCTACAAATAAGACTTCTGGTGCTCTTCAGGTTACGGGTGGTGTGGGAATACAGGGGGATATTCATGCGACCCACGCAAATCTTGAAGATGTAACAGCTGATAGTGTAACAGTGGAAGATTCAACTGTGGCTTCATCTAAAACAACGGGTGCCCTAAAAGTGGCGGGTGGTGTAGGGGTGTCAGGTGACATCCACGCGACGCATGTAAACTTTGAAGATGCCGAGGTGGATAGCCTCACTGTAACTGATACAACTGCATCCAGTTCTACCACAACCGGTGCAGCTAAGATTGCTGGTGGCCTAGGTGTAGCTGGTAGTGTTTACGCGGCTCAGTACTATGGTGATGGTAGTACTCTCACAGGTCTCGTGACAACGTTTGGAGCTGTAGTAGCTAACGGTAACACAACTTCAAACACTGTACAATTTACAAATGCTAATACAGGTATAATAACGAGTGGTAAAATTGGTGTTAAAACAACAAATCCTACATATGATCTTCAAGTGACTGGTAATTCGTACATTTCCTCAAATGTCACTGTAGATACAAATACTTTCCATGTAGATGCGGTAAACAATAAGGTTGGCGTGGGTACCACCGAGCCAGATAAAACCTTACACGTTCAAGGTGATATCAAATTTACTGGAACGTTATTCGAAGATGATGCCCCATTCGTGACTTCTCCTTGGGTCACTACAGGTACAGACATTTACTACAACGTAGGGAACGTGGGTTTCGGGACAAACGCTAACGTGGATGCCAATGTCCATGTTAATGGAAATATATATGCTACATCAAATGTTACCGCAGGGTTTGACACAGATACAGCCTCATGTTTTGGTCGCGCCGCGGTTGGTTTTGCGGGTGAGACTAATCATGCGACATTTGCACATGTTGGTAATAACACATCTACTAACTACGCACTTAAACAAACTGCCACGGGTGTTACACACCTTAATACAAAGGCAAATCAACACATTCGTCTTTCGGTGAACAATAATGAAAAAATGCGTGTAACCGGTGGAGGTGACCTAAAGGTTGGTTCCAACATCTTATATGTAGATGCTTCCGAAGCGAGTGTTGGTTTGGGAACTGCGACACCCAATTCTAACCTTCATGTAGTGGGTAACGCATATGTAAGCTCAAATCTCACTGTTGGTAACAATGTGTACGTCACCGGAGGACTTATTACAAATACTGGAGGTGTAACTAAAAAGACATACAGTGTTTCTAGAACTGTTACTACGGGTGTAACTCCCCTAGTTGATATCAATTTCACATCAAATATCTTTTATGCGAAGATCACCGCACAACTCATAGATGGTGACGAGGATCTTAGTACAATGATTTTAGAAGTTTCGGGTGGACGTAAGAGTGGGGAGACCCCAACGAAGAACATAGCCGTGGGTACTAAAAATATTTTCGGGGATCAAACGAATACAAATCCTTGGAGTCCCACTGTTACAACAACTGGTAATAAGATTACTTTAACAACCAGTAATGCCTTAGATGCTCAGGATGGGTATGATGTATTTGTAGAGTACATGTCTTCAAATTCAGATGGAAGTGTCGTGTCTGTAGTTGAAAGGGTTGGTGGAACATCGACAACATTGGCTACTTTTGGGTACTAAACAAAGTCCTATCAAACACACAAAAATCTTATATATTCTCCAAATGTATAAGATTTTCGGCAGAAAAAAAGTATCGTACTATAACAAATGGTAAAGACTAATATCCAGACGTTCACTGGTGAAGTCGAAATTTTAAGTAACCTACATGTGGGGCCCTCAGGTTCTTCTTACTTGACGGCAAATGGTGCAGCTTCGAATGTACTAGATATTACCGGTAATGTAGGAGCAACATTTTTTGTTGGTGATGGTGGATTTCTTTCCAATATTGCTACGACACTAAGTGATATTGTTAATCAGGGAAATGTTTCCGCAAATGTGTTACAGTTTAATTCAACTTCGGATTATGCGGGTGTAGGTCTCGTTACATCCAGTAATGTTGGTATTCAAAACACAGCCCCCACTCATACACTGAGCATAGGTGATAAGATTCGTATAGATAACAACACTACTGAATCTGCCGGAGAAAGTGTAATGCAAGTGGATGGTCGTATTCTCGCAACCCGGTTCAAGGGTGATGGTGGTCTTCTATCGAATATTGCGACAACTTTCGAATCCATTGTAAACCAAGGTAACGTTGCCTCGAATGTAGTTAAATTCAGTTCAGATTCGGCATATGCGGGTGCGGGTGTTATTACTGACAGTAATGTTGGTATTCAAAACACAGCTCCTACACACAATTTAAGTGTTGGCTCCAATCTTCATGTAAATGACACAGGTTCAGATGTTCTAACGGTTCACGGTAACGTTATGGCCAGTAACTTAAACTTGGGTATATTTTCCATTACTCCCGCATATGGGTTAAATGATGTATGCAGTACTAGCAATGGTACAACCAATGTCGTTCAATTCCAAAATGGGACTACGAGTCTTGTAGCTAGCTCCAATATTACCGCGGCTGGTAACATCACCGCCCAAACCCTCATTAGTACAGCAAATGTAGAGATCACCGATCGTCTTAAATTTGATGGCAATGTTTTCGTAGATACCCTTCGCGTTGCTGACGTGGCTGCGAACATTGTGACATACGACCGAACTACCGGTGAACTCTTAGAT
>Ga0213862_10000140_pt1 | contig 30393 bp, 22 predicted proteins | sample PICome_7_FD_160092 | JGI IMG/M metagenome (GOLD analysis project Ga0213862, IMG submission 160092) | Coastal seawater microbial communities near Pivers Island, North Carolina, United States - PICO266 | ecosystem: Environmental > Aquatic > Marine > Coastal | place: USA: North Carolina... | reverse complement strand
AACAACAGCCTCTGGTTTTGCCACTTTCATAATTACTAATAGTACATTATTAAAAGAATTTGGAATTGTAGCTTCTTTGAGCATTATCGCTATTTTTATTTTATGTTTATTAATTATTCCTATAATATATAGTTATCTGCCAATTCCTGAAGAAAAACATCTTGAACATCTTAATAGATCTTGGATTAATTCTTTAGGTGATTGGATTGAAAATACTGTTAAGAAAAGTAAAATCAATATATACATAATTTCAATAATATTACTAGTCACTAGTATAATTGGAATATATCAAATTAGAATTTCTGGAAGTATTATTGATGATATGCCTCAAAAAGCTGATTGGTTTGATGATATTATGTTTTATGAAAAAGAATTTAACGGAATAATGCCTTTAGAAATTCTAATAGATTTCAAACGTCAAAAAAGAATCCAAAATCTTAGATATCTAAGAAAAATGGATACAATAGAAAAGACAATTAATGAAATTCCTGAATTGTCTAAACCTATTTCAGTTGTTAGTCTAAGTAAATATATTACACAAGCATACTATAATGGTAATCCAAAATACTATCAAATCCCTACTAATCAAATAAAGCCCTTTATAGCAACCTTTGCTAAGACGACTGTTTCAAATTCTGACGTTGATTTAATCAAGAATTATGCTGATTCTACAGGTAGATATACAAGAATCACGGCATTTATGAAAGATATGGAAATAGAAAGAATGGAAGAGATTGAAAAAGAAATTAGAGACAAAATTGAAGATCAGATGCCTTCAAAATTAATAGATTCTGGAACTATTGGCAAAAAACCTAGTAAAATTTTGCTCTACATTAATAAATTAAAATCTATTTTACAAGTATCTCTACTTAATCAAGAGCCATTGTTATATGATAGTACTAAAAATTTTGAAAAAGTTAATATCGGTGATAAAGTTTACAATATCACTGATAATACATCAGCAAAAGTTATTAATAAAAAAGAGGATAATTCTACACTAGTTTTATCTAAAAATATTATGTATGAAGGTGCAGAATATGAAATAAAGAGTGAATCGTATGTTATTACAGGTAAAGCATATTTATTTCAAAAAGGAACTAAATACTTAGTTAAAAACCTTATAATATCTTTATCATTAGCAATTTTTTTAATAGCTCTACTTATGGCTTACATGTTTAGATCAGTAAAAATGATATTTATTTCTTTAATTCCTAACATATTACCACTAGTTATAACGGCTGGTTTAATGGGGTATTTAGGGGTTGCTATTAAACCATCTACGATATTGATTTTTAGTATTGCTTTTGGGATTGCAGTTGATGATACAATTCATTTTTTAGCAAAATATAGACAAGAACTGATATCAAACAATTGGGAAATTAATAAATCCGTTTATAATGCCTTAAGGGAAACAGGTGTAAGTATGTTCTATACTTCAATTGTTTTATTCTTTGGCTTCTCTGTATTTACAGTATCAGATTTTGGAGGTACTGTTGCTTTAGGAGGATTAGTTTCTGCAACTCTATTATTTGCCATGCTTTCAAACTTACTTCTATTACCATCTATGCTTTTATCATTAGAAGGGTCTATTGCTAATGAAAAAGTATTGAAAGAGCCGCTAATAAAAATTATTGAGGATGATGATAATAATTAAATTATTTTAATCTTTTATATTTGAAATTATAAATTATTTGCAAAAAAATGGAACATAACTCAGTTAAAGACTTACTCAATGGGTCTAAAAAAAACGATATAGTACATGTAAATGGATGGGTAAGAACATTTCGTGCAAATAGATTTATAGCACTTAATGATGGTTCTACTATTAAAAATATTCAATGTGTAATAAATTATGAAAAATTTGATGAAAATTCTTTAAAAAGAATTAACACAGGAACAAGTCTGAAAGTTTCAGGAAATTTAATTGAAAGCTTGGGTAGTGGCCAAAAATATGAGATAAGTGTAACAAAACTTAAAATACTTGGAGATTGTGATTCTGATAATTATCCAATTCAACCAAAGAAGCATTCTTTTGAATTTTTAAGGGAAAATGCTCATTTAAGAACAAGAACTAATACTTTTAGTGCAGTTATGAGATTAAGGTCAAGCCTCTCATATGCAATTCATAATTACTTTAATTCAAAGGGATTTTATTATGTTCATACTCCTATTATTACATCATCAGATGCAGAAGGAGCAGGCGAACAGTTTAAAGTAACAACGTTAGACTTAAATAATTTACCAAAAAAACAAAATAATGAAATAGACTTTAAAAAGGATTTTTTTGGTAAAGAAACAAGTTTAACAGTTTCTGGACAGCTAGAAGCTGAAACTTATGCAATGTCACTTGGAAAAGTATATACATTCGGACCAACTTTTAGAGCAGAAAATTCTAATACATCTAGGCATTTATCAGAATTTTGGATGATAGAACCTGAAGTTGCATTTATGGATCTTGAAGGAAATATGAATCTTGCAGAAGATTTTTTAAAATACTTATTAAGTTATATCATTGAAAATAATTATAATGATTTGGAATTTCTAGAAGCTAGACTTATTAAAGAAGAAAAAAGTAAGCCTCAGAGCGAAAGAAATGAAATGACACTTATTGAAAAAATTAAATTTGTAACTAATAATGATTTTAAAAAAATTACATACACTGAGGCAATAGAAATTTTAATACAATCAAAACCCAATAAGAAAAAGAAATTTAAATATTTAATTACAGAATGGGGAAGTGATTTACAAAGTGAACATGAAAGATATTTAGTTGAAAAACATTTTAAATGTCCAGTAATTATTTATGATTATCCAGCAAATATTAAAGCATTTTATATGAAGCTTAATGATGATAAAAAAACAGTAAAAGCGATGGACATATTATTCCCGGGTATCGGTGAAATTGTTGGAGGTTCACAAAGAGAAGAAAGATTAGAGGTCTTAATTAATAAAATGAAAAAAATAGGTATAAATCCAAAAGAATTATCTTGGTATTTGGATTTAAGGAAATATGGTACAGCAATACATTCTGGATTTGGACTTGGATTTGAAAGATTAATAATGTTCGCAACGGGAATGTCAAATATTAGAGACGTAATTCCATTTCCAAGAACACCTCAAAATGCTGATTTTTAAATTTTTATTTTAAATGTTAAAACAATCACTAAATTTAAAGTTATCTCAAAAACTGTCTCCACAGCAAATTCAATTAATGAAGTTAATTCAACTTCCGGTTTTAGATTTTGAACAAAAACTTAAACAAGAAATTGAAGAAAATCCAGCCTTAGAGATAAAAGATCAAAATACAAATGATGATGAATATGATAAACAAGATAATATAGATATTGATCAGTACCTTAGTGACGATGAGACCCCAGATTATAGATTAAAAATTAATTCATCTAATACAGATGAAAAATCAATACCCTATGCCTCTGGAATTTCATTTACCCAAAAAATATTAAATCAAATTCATACAGAAAGAATAAGTAAAGAAGAAATGCCGATAGCAGAATTTTTAGTTGGATGTATAGATGAGGGAGGTTATATTCGACAAGATTTGAACGATATTGTAGACGACTTAGTATTTACTCAAAATATTATAGTTGAAGTTGACACAATAAAAAAAATATTAAAAATTATTCAAAACTTAGATCCAGCTGGTATTGGCGCTAGATCACTTAAAGAATGTTTGTATCTACAGCTTAAAAGAAAAACTAGTAAAAAAGAATCTCTTTTAGCTCTAGAAATAATAAGAGACTCTTTCGATTTATTTACAAAAAAACATTTTGATAAAATAATAATTAAGCATCAGACTAATGAATCTGAATTAAAGCTTGCAATTAAAGAAATCGAAAAATTAAACCCAAAACCAGGAAATTCAATCTCCAATAATTCAACAAAGTTAATTGAGCAAGTAATTCCTGATTTTAAAATTGAAATTATTGATAATTCTTTACTTTTATCTCTTAACGGGAGAAATAAGCCTACAATGAATATATCCCGAGAATATACGGAAATGCTTAAAGGTTACAGTTTAGAAAAAACTAAATCTCAAAAAGATGCTGTACAATTTATTAAACAAAAACTAGATTCTGCCAGGTGGTTTATTGAAGCAATTGAACAAAGGCAACAAACCCTTACCGTAACTATGCAAGCTATATTGGACTATCAAAAAGAATATTTTTTATCTGGAGATGAAAAAAAAATTAAACCCATGATTTTAAAGAATATTGCAGATATGATAAATATGGACATCTCAACTGTATCAAGAGTTGCCAATAGTAAATATGTAGACACACCATATGGTACTAAACTAATTAAAGAATTTTTCAGTGAATCTATGAAAAATAATCAAGGTAAAGACATATCTACTATTGAGATTAAAAATATTTTAGAAAAGATTATTTCAGAGGAAGATAAAAAAAAGCCTGAAACAGATGATTCTTTAGTAAAATTAATGAATAAAAAAGGTTACAAGATAGCTAGAAGAACAGTTTCAAAATATAGAGAACAATTAAAAATTCCTATTGCTAGATTAAGAAAGGAATTATAGATAGATTAATTTTTTTTATTATTTGTTGAAATATCTCCTATTCTAGTTGTATAATTAATTTTTAAAGCGTTAGCTTTTCTTAATTCTTCTTTTACATCACCAACGATCCCCATATTTGCGTCCATATCAACTTTTAATGATGTTGTTAAAAAGTTTCTTAACTCTTCTCTTTTTGATTCTCTTTCTGAATATATAAAAGAGGGGACTTCTTCAACTTCAGAAAACTTATCATTCAATTGTATTCTTGCCTCACTACCAAATTGATCTTTAAAACCGTCATTTGGAGCGCCAATATATATATACATTACCAGATCTTTCTTATCAAGTTTTTCAACTTGATCAGCTGCAGGTAATTGATTTTTAATTTTTAGTTCATTATCTCTCATAACTGTAGCTACCATAAAAAAGAATAATAGCATGAAAACTATATCAGGAAGAGATGCCGTATTAACAGCTGGAAGATCTCCTTTTTTTTTCTTATTAAATTTAGACATAATAATTTAGATTTACTGAACTTCTGAGAGTTTTTGAGGGAACTCTTTTTTAATTCTCTTTATTTGATTTTTTAATTTTAATTTATCCCCATTCCAATTTATATCATCATTATTTTTTTCCATTTCAGTGAAGGAGATGCCATATAGTTTTTTAGATCTTCTATTTCTTAATGTAGTGTATGCAGCTACTAACTCATTTTGAACAGAAATATATGTTGCATATGAAGTTTCTCTATCATTTTTTAATGAAATAATTGCCTTATCAGGATTGACTGATGATTTTGGATCTTCTTTACCATTACAATAATCACATCCTACATAATCTTTTCCTTCAGGAGATTTATTTTGCTCCCAAGATTGCTTTTCTTCATCCCATGCTAACCAATTATTTTTTCTGCCTCCACCTCCATTATCTAAGAATTTTATAGCTGATTCTCGTAAATCTTTTAAATCTATTATACTATCCTCAACAAGTAATCTATCTTTCCCATCAATGATTACTGTAAAAATATTTTTTTGCTTAATAACTACATCCTCTTCAGAATCTTCAATAGGCGGTAATTTTCTACTAATACCAGAATCAGTTTCAATAGTAGTAGTTACTAAAAAAAATATTAGTAATAAAAATGCAATATCAGCCATTGATCCTGCATTTACTTCAGGTGAAGATCTTTTAGCCATAATTTATTTATTCATATTTTTAATTCCGAAAAACATCATAATTGATATTGCTACAAGAACTAAGGAGTAAAACATAAATAGTCCAGTACTAATCATTTTAGAACCCATACTAGTCAATACGCTTCCATCTCTAAGTATCTCCTCATTTCCATTTGCTAAAAAATAACAAATTGAAGCTAGAATAATTACTGGCCATAATTTTTTATTTGGAAGAATTATAAAGAAAACAGTAAAAGATACTAAAGAATAAATATACAAATGAGTTAACATCAATAAAACCCATAAATACCATTCTAGATAACTAGCCAACAAATATATTTGACTATAGAAAAACATAAGGCCTATCGCTAAGAATGACAAACAAAATAAAATTGTTTTAAGTTTTTGATTTTTTTGATTTTTTATTGACTTAATAATTAATGATACCCATACAGAGGAAATAATTATAATCATTGTACCATATGCTATCATGAGTAAGGGACCCAATAAATCGGTATTTCCATTGGTTATTAATGCTACAAGACACATAGCAGAAATAGATATTATAAGCGAAGTAAAATAAGTTACTTTATATAGGTTCATAATTATTTTTTATTGTTAACTAATATATCTATTAATGATATTGAGGCATTTTCCATATCATTTACAATGCTATCAATTTTTGATATTATATAATTGTAAAATATTTGTAGGATAATAGCAACAATCAATCCAAATACAGTAGTAAGTAAAGCTACTTTAATCCCTCCAGCGACTAATGAAGGTTGCATATCTCCAGCTGCTTCAATCTTGTCAAAAGCTTGAATCATTCCTATTACAGTTCCCATGAATCCAAGCATAGGAGCTAAAGCAATAAATAATGAAATCCAAGAGACATTTTTTTCTAATTGACCCATTTGAACACCACCGTAAGAAACCACAGCTTTTTCAGCAGATTCTATATCTTCATTGGCTCTATCTAAACCTTGATAAAAAATTGATGCAACAGGCCCAGGAGTATTTCTACAAATTTCCTTAGCGGCGTCTAAACCTCCCGATTTAAGAGCTTCCTCTACATCATTTGTTAATTTTTTTGAATTTGAAGTTGATTGATTTAAATAAATAATTCTTTCGATTGCTATGGCAAGACCAAGTATTAAACATAATAATACAATTCCCATAAATCCAGGTCCACCTTCAATAAATCTTTTCTTTAATTCTTGATGAAAATTTGGACTTTCTTCCCCAGCCTCTGAAGTTCCTTCAACTACATCTGAGGTGTCTTTTTTATTAGTTTTAACATCCTTTTCTGCATTCTTTATCGAATCATTTTTAAGCACTGAATCAGTTTTAGTTGTAATTGGATCACTTTCATTCATTTGTGCTGAATAGGAATTTGAAAATGTAAACACAAATAAAAGTGTAATTATGGTAAATAATCTTTTCATTATAATTTATTTTATTAATTTAATTTAAGGGTCACAATATATAAAAAAAATGTAATTATAAATAATAAAATTACAGCGTATACTTATTTTTGTACTTTTAACTTATACTCCTTTAAGATTGACATAAATTAAAATTCAACTAAGCACATACTCATTTTTTAATGTATAATAAAGAGTTTAATCTAACATTGGTTTATAAATATAAAGTTAAGTTCAAAAATAGTAGGGTATTAATTAAGATATTTTAAGATAACTTATAAATATCTCATTGTAGTTTCTTAAATGGATCAGAAAAAAAACATATCCAAAAAATAATGTAAAAAGACAGTAAATTATAGTGTACATTATTATTAGCTGAAGATTATTCTCAAATTTGAAGACTAATTTTATCATAGCAATTGAAGCAGTTAAGAAATGAAGTGTATTTCCTATAAGTAAAGGTTTGTTATAAATACCACCTATTAAACTATTTTTTGACATCCAATTTATATAGCTAAAACCCAAATATAGAGCCCCTAAAATCTGTAGAATTAATATAAAAATATGATTATCATCGTTGGTTAGTAAAAAAGAAATTTCATTAGGGAAAAAAGAAAGTCCAAATCCATTGACGGCTAAAAAAATAGCACTTATTATCATTAAAGTTTTTGTGTACTTTCGATGGAAAGAATTTTCTTTATCATATTTCGTCATAAGCCTATTATAATATAATTAAATTATAAATTAAAGTATGAGTTAGCAGAGAGGAAGGGATTCGAACCCTCGATACACTTTTGATGTATACACACTTTCCAGGCGTGCGCCTTCGACCACTCGGCCACCTCTCTAAATTTTAAATATTGATTGGCAAATTAACTGAAAATAATAATAATAAAAGTAAATAATTAAGATAATCTATGAAATTTCACCTGATAAATCATGTTCAAAATATTTTTTAAATAAAGAAAAGTTCAAATTTTTAGTTAATAAAAACATTGATTTACATATTGCAGATTCAATAGTAATATCTTTTCCTGAAATTACTCCTAGATTTATTAACTCTTCTGAAGATTCATATTTACCCATTTTGACCGTTCCTTTGGGGCATTGAGATACATTAATAATAAATTTTCCATTATTTATTGATCTCTTTAATTCATCTAAAAACCATCTATCATTAAAAATATTCCCTGAGCCAAACGATTCGATTATAATTACTTTAGAATGATTATCAGCAAATATATGTTCAACAATATTTTTTGAAATACCAGGAAATAATTTCAAAACAGATACTTTATTATTTAATTTTTTATAAAAAGATGTTTTCGTCTCTTTGGAATTCAAAATATTCTTTTTATTAATGATCAAATCAACTCCAGAATTAGCTAGTTCTGGATAATTAAAACTTGCATATGCTTTAAATTGCTCTGAATTTACCTTTGTTGTTCTATTACCTCTATATAATTTGTTATCAAAGTACAAACAAACCTCTTTAATTTTAATATCATTAGCCGCTAATTGAATAGATGTTATAATATGTTCTTTGGCATCTGTTCTTAAATCTCCTAATGGAAGTTGAGATCCAGTTAAGATAATTGGTTTAGATAAATTTTTAATTAAAAAACTAAGAGCTGAGGCAGTATAACTCATAGTATCTGTGCCATGTAAAATTACAAATCCATCAAACTTATTATAATTTTCTTCCAATAAATTTATCAATTCTATCCAGTTATCTATTGAAATATTTGAGGAATCAATTGGGTCCTTAATTGAAATAGTTTCGATATTACAATTAAGTAACTTAATTTCTCTAACCTTTTCTAAAATATTTTTAAAATTAAATGGTTTTAAATATGGCTGATCAGCTTCTTTAATCATACCAATTGTACCTCCAGTATATATTAATAGTATATTTGATTTACTCATTATAATTTTTTAAAAATCTCAAAAGCATTATTAGTTGTTATTTCAGAAATATTATTTTCAGAAATATTATATATTTCACTAAGCTTTTTAATTATTATTGATAAATAAGAACTCTCATTTCTTTTACCTCTATATGGAGCAGGAGCTAAATAAGGAGAATCCGTTTCAAGAACTATATTATTTAAAGGAATTTTATTTAAAAAAGTGTCAATTCTTCCGTTTTTAAAAGTAGCTACTCCTCCAATACCTAATTTCATATTAAAAGAAATTGCCTTGATCGCTTGTTCATAGCTACCACTAAAACAATGAAAAATTCCTCTTAATTTTTCATGATTCTCTAATTCCAATATTTCAAATATTTCGTCAAACGCATCTCTACAATGTATAACTATTGGTAAATCATACTTTTTTGCTAAATTAATTTGATTCTTAAATGCTATTTTTTGTGTTTTTAACGTTGATTTATCCCAATATAAATCAATACCAATTTCACCAATTGCAGTAATTTTTTCACTATCTAATATATCTTTGACATGATTCAACTCATCTATATAATTATCCTTAACACTACATGGGTGAAGACCGGCCATTAAGTGCATTAAATTAGGATATCTATTTTTTAATGATAGCATTGATTTTGTATGTGTCGAATCAATTGCTGGAAGAAAAAACTTTTTAATATTTAAATCTATTGATCTCTGAATTACCAAATCAATATCAGCTTCAAAATCCTTCAAATAAAGATGTGTATGTGTATCAACAATCATTTATTAAAGTTAAACAAGTATTTATTATAAAAATAAAATTATTGAGAAAAACTCTAGAGCTCAAGAGATTGTTTGACTTTACCACCCATCAAATGTTCAACTGGACTTTCCAAAGCTTCTTTAATAGCTACCAAAAATCCAACACTTTCCTTCCCGTCTATTATTCTATGATCATATGAGAGTGCTAAATACATAATAGGTCTAATTTCTACCTTTCCGTTAATTGCTACTGGCCTTTCTACAATATTGTGCATGCCAAGAATACCACTTTGCGGTGGATTTAAAATAGGAGTTGATAACATACTTCCAAAAACTCCTCCATTAGAAATTGTAAATGTTCCACCAGTCATTTCATCAACTGTTATTTTTGAATCTCTAGCTCTTACAGCAAGTCTTTTAACTTCACTTTCAACTTCTTTAAAAGTCATATTATCAGCGTGTCTAATAACTGGGACCATTAATCCTTTTGGCCCTGATACCGCAATGCTAATATCACAATAATCATAACTTATCATTTCTTTCCCATCAATCATTGAATTAACTGCAGGGAATTGTTTTAACGCTCTAACAACTGCTAAAGTAAAAAAGGACATAAACCCTAAACCAACGGAATGTTTTTCTTTAAATTCTTCTTTATATTTAGTTCTTAAATCAAAAATTGCTGACATATCTACTTCGTTAAATGTAGTTAGCATCGCAGTTTCATTTTTAACTGAAACTAACCTTTCTGAAACTTTTCTTCTTAACATTGAAAGCTTAGTTCTTGTTTCCTTTCTATTTTGATTAACTGATGGACTTCCCATTGAAGGTTTAGAATTAATGACATCTTCTTTAGTAATTCTTCCATCTTTACCAGAGCCTATAATCTCTGTAATATTTAAATTATTTTCAGAAATAATTTTCTTTGCAGAAGGGCTCGCTATGTGAGATTTTGTAGTCAATTCATTTTTAGAAACTATAACCTTTTTTTCAGTTTTGACTTCGTTATTTAAATTTGATGTAGTTGTATTATTTTCAGCACTAGTATCGATCAAACAGACTACTTGACCTACTTCAACAGAGTCTCCTTCTTCGGCTTTTAAAGTAATTGACCCACTTTCTTCAGCTGGTAGTTCAAGAGTAGCTTTGTCACTATCCACTTCAGCTATAACTTGATCTTTTTCTACATAATCTCCATCAGAAACAAGCCATGTAGCTATTTCTACTTCTGTAATTGATTCACCTGGAGAAGGGACCTTCATTTCTAGTATCATTTATTATTTTTTTTGATTATTTTTTTGTTTATCAAAAACATAGTCTATTACTTGTCTGTGTCTTCTTTTATATCTTTCTGGGCTACCAGCAGCAGTAGTGCCATAGGTTCTTCTAGAAGCTAACCTAAAATTCTTTGACTCTTCAAAATTCATAAGAATATGACTATAAGCACCCATATTTCTTGGCTCTTCTTGAGCCCAAACCACATCATCTACATTTGAATATTTTGCAATTATAGATCTCAATAAATTTTTTGGTAAAGGGAAAAGTTGTTCTATTCTAACAATAGCTACATCATCTCTTCCTAATCTTTCTTTTTCATTTAATAAATCATAGTAAAATTTACCTGTAACAAAAACTAATGTTTTAATTTTTTTAACATCTTCAATTTTATCATCAATCACGCTGCAAAAGGATCCAGAAGTAAATTCTTCAACTTTTGAAATAACTTTGGGGTTTCTAAGTAAACTTTTTGGAGTAAAAATGATAAGTGGTTTTCTAAAACTTCCTTTCATTTGTCTTCTTAAAATATGAAACATATTTGCTGGAGTTGAACAATTTGCGATGTATACATTATCCTTAGCGCATAGCTGTAAATAACGCTCCATACGAGCGGAAGAATGTTCTGCTCCTTGACCTTCATAACCATGAGGAAGTAACATAACTAATCCATTTTGAGTTTTCCATTTATCCTCGCCAGAAAATAAATATTGATCAATAATAATTTGGGCTCCATTACTAAAATCACCAAATTGAGCTTCCCATATAGTAAGTGTATTTGGACTTGCCATTGAATATCCATAATCAAAACCTAATACTGCATACTCAGAAAGTAAGGAATTATATATACTAAATCTGCCTTGACCTTCACTAATATTATTGTGTAAAATAATTTCTTCCTCACTGTCTTCGACTTTGATAACTCCATGCCTATGAGAAAACGTTCCTCTTTCTACATCTTGACCAGAAATTCGAACATTGAAACCTTCCTCTAACAATGTTCCATAAGCTAAATGTTCTGCCATAGACCAATCAAGTTTATCATTTTCAAACATGGCCCATCTATTGTTTATTAATTTTTTTATTTTATTAATAAACTTTTTTTCTTTTGGAAGATCAGAAATCACTTTTGTAATTTTCTCTAATTTTATCCTTGGATAAGTTGTATCAACAAATTCAAGCATTTTGGCTTGTTTAGCTTTTTCAAAATTTTTCCATTCTGAATTCATAAACTCAGTTATAACTGTTTTATCTATTTTTTTAGAATCTTCTAATTCATTATTTAAACTAGCCTTGTAATTGTTTTCTAAATTCTTTACATACTCTAAATCAATAATACCTTTTTCAATTAATTTCTTACTGTAAATTTCCTTTGGATTTAAATGCCTGGAAATAGATTTGTATAATTTTGGCTGTGTAAATCTAGGCTCATCACCTTCGTTATGACCATATTTTCTATAGCCTAATAAGTCAATAAAAACATCCATTTTAAATTTCATTCTAAAGTCTAGAGCAAACAAAGCAGCATGAACTACAGCTTCTACATCATCCGCATTAACGTGTAAAACTGGAGAAAGAGTAACCTTGCCAACATCTGTACAATATGTACTAGACCTTCCATCTAGATAATTAGTTGTAAATCCAATTTGATTATTAACAACTATATGAATTGTTCCATTAGTCTGATAACCTTCAAGTTTAGACATTTGTACAATTTCATATATAATACCTTGTCCTGAGATTGCAGCATCACCATGAACAATTATTGGAAGAACTCTTTCAAAATTATTTGAATGATAATTATCTTGCTTAGCTCTTACTATTCCTTCAACAATTGAGCCAACGGTTTCTAAATGCGAAGGATTAGGAGCTATATTAATATTAACTTTTTTTCCACTATCAGTTTCTCTGTGACTGGTCCATCCTAAATGATACTTAACGTCTCCATCAAAGATCTCTTCTTCATAATCTTTTCCATCAAATTCATTAAATATATCCTTGGCCGATTTTCCAAAAATATTAGTTAAAGTATTTAATCTTCCGCGATGAGCCATTCCCATTACAAAATCTTTAACTCCAAGTTTAGCTGCATTTTCAATAAGGGAGTCTAAAGCAGGAATTAAAGATTCTCCTCCCTCTAAAGAAAATCTTTTTTGACCAACATACTTAGTGTGAAGAAAATTTTCAAAAGCAACAGCTTGTACAAGTTTTTTTAAAATATGTTTTTTCTGATCATTATCAAAAGAAGGATGATTATCATTATTATTTAACCAATTTTGAATCCATTCAATTTTTTCAGGAGTTCTTATATACATGTATTCTACTCCAATTGAATCACAATAAATGGCCTCAAGATGCTGAATAATTATTTTAAGAGGTTGAGGTCCAATTCCTAGCACATCTCCCGCATTAAAAACGGTCTTTAAATCATCTTTTGAAAGATTAAAGTTAGTGATCTCCAATGTTGGAGAGTAAGTTCTCCTGTCTCTAACAGGATTTGTTTTAGTAAAAAGATGGCCTCTAGTTCTATAAGCATCAATTAATTTGATAACATTAAATTCTTTTTTAACATCTTCTGGAATTAGGGTGCTTACTCCATCCACTATATCTTCGATAAAATTATTATTACTACCAAAATCATATCCTTGAAAAAATGCTCTCCAACTTGGCTCAAGTGAATCAGGGTCATCAAGATATTGATCATAGAGATCAGCAAAATAAGCTGAATGAGCTGCATTTAAAAAAGAAAAGTTATCCATTAATATTTACAATAATTAATAATATCAAATTTAATAAAAAATAAGGGTATAAATCAAAAAAATAGATGAAATAGATTTATATTTTTCTATCCATTAAAGAGGTGCCAAATTCAAATAATAATTCTTTCTTTCTTTCTGAGATATTTATAGATTTTAGTATTGAAAATGCAAGATTAGTATATTTCTTTATTTCTAAAATCGTGAAGTCCAACGAACCACTTTCCTTAAATAAAGATTTGGCTTTTGAAATTTTTTCAGATGGATCAAATTTTTCAGATGAAAATAAATTTATTAAGACATCTTTTTTGTTTTTTGGTAGAAATTCTAATGATTTTAAATACAGAAAAGTTTTTTTATTTTCTAGGATGTCACCTCCAATTTTTTTTCCAAACTTGGACTCATCTCCAAAGGCATCTAAATAGTCATCTTGAAGCTGAAAAGCAATACCTAAATATTTGCCAAAATCATAAATTTTATTTTGATCTTCTTTCGAGGCTTTAGCAATTATTGCTCCCATTTTCATTGAAGCACCTAAAAGAACTGCCGTTTTGTATGTAATCATTTTAATATAATTATCTACTGTAACATCATTTCTTGTTTCAAAATCAACATCATACTGTTGTCCTTCACAAACTTCAATTGCGGTTTTACTAAATAATTTTGCTAAATCAACAAATATCTCACCTTCATAATTTTCAAAAAGTTGATAGGCTTGAATTAACATAACATCTCCAGAGAGAATTCCCGTGTTTATACTCCATTTTTTATGAACAGTTTGATTGCCTCTTCTTAATTCTGCAGAATCCATAATATCATCATGAACTAAAGAAAAATTATGAAATACTTCTACTGCCAAAGCAGCGTCAAGACCAGACTTATAGTTATCACTAAAAATATCTGATGTCATTAAAGTTAATATTGGTCTTAACCTTTTACCCTTAAGATTAAGGATATAAGAAACAGGATTGTAAAGATTTAATGGCTCTTTATCAACAGAAAAACTACTTAGATAATCAACAAAAACTTCTCTATACTCTGAAATTGTTAGCATTGTACAAAAATAGAATAATAATATTGTTGAATAAATTAAATGGTAAAAAAAACTAAGGAAACTTTTGTAGTATTTAAAGTTTCCTGTTATATTTGCCTTCCAATTTAATAAATTATGAAAGCCTTTAAACTATTTATTATCCTAAATTTATTTGTCATTCATGATAGTTTAAGTCAGGTTTTTAATCTCAATATTGAAATTGAAAATATTAAAAATAATGGAACTCTATATCTAGCTATTTATGATAATTCTGTCAGTTTTGACGAAGACAATAAAAATAAAAATAAGAATAAAAAAAAATGGGTAAGGTCAATCGTTGAAATAGTAAACAAAAACAGTTTTACAAAAAAAATTGAATTAAAAAAAGGACTTTATGCGATTAGCTTATTTATAGATTCTAATCAAAATAAAATAATTGATAAAAATATTATTGGTATTCCAACAGAACAATATGGGTTTTCAAATAATGCAATTGGATTTTTAGGAAGTCCTTCTTTTCAAGATGCCTCTTTTTATTTAGCAAATGATTTAGATCTTAAAATCAAATTAAAATGAAAGCAAAAATAATAAATACAGCTACTGATTTGTTTTTAAATTTTGGTTTTAAAAGTGTCACAATGGATGACATAGCTAATCAATTAGGTATATCCAAAAAAACAATTTATGTCTATTTTGAAAATAAAAAGAAATTAGTAAGAGCAATAGACAAGTGTCTATTCAAAAAAATTACTGATGGTATAAAAGAAATTAAAAAAAAATCTAGCGATCCAATTAATGAATTATATGAAATTAAATTTTACTTAATGAGATCCTTAAAAGGAGAAAAAGTTTCTCCTTACTATCAATTAAAAAAATATTATCCTTCAATATTTAAAGATTTAAAAAAAAGGAAATTTGAATTTATAATTAAATCTTCAAGAGAAAGTTTAAAAAAAGGAATTAGTCAGGGTTTGTTTAGAAAGTCAATAAATATAGACCTTATATCAAGATTATATTTTAATGCAAGTTTAGGTCTTAAGGATCCTGAAGTATTTTCAAAAGAAATATTTGATCCTGAAATTTTAATGGAAAATTATTTAGAATATCATTTAAGAGCTATAGTAACAGAAAAAGGATTAAAAAAACTTAAAAATCGTTTCAATTAACTAAATAGTATATGCAATTTATAAAACTATTATTAATAATTTTTTCAGTGTCTGGCATTGCTCAAAAAGCAGATTTAAGTTTTAGCTTAATCCAAGCTATTGAATATGCACAACAAAATAATGCTACACTAAAAGCGGCAGATTTACAAATTAAAGCTGCGGAGGAAAAAAAATGGGAGACTATTTCTATTGGACTTCCAAAAGTTGACGCAACTATTGGGTATAATAATTGGATTAAGCAACAAGTTTCTTTAATCCCTGCTGCTGCATTTGATAATACACAAAGCATTATCAATGTAGTAAATAATTATTTTGACGCAAATCAAATTAATAATAATGTTTCTCAAGCGGAAGGGCTAATTCCAATTAGATTTGGAACCAAACAATCAATGGATGCCAATCTTAGTCTAAGACAATTGATATTTGATGGATCTTACTTTGTAGGATTAAAATCAGTTCAAATATATGTAGATATTGAAGAAGGCTTAAGAAACAAAACATCTGTTGAGCTTAAAAAAAGTACTACAGAAGCTTATGGTAATGTTTTATTGGCAAAAGAAAGTATAAGAATTATAAAAGGAAATATAGAAATTTTAAAATCAACAATCAAAGAAGTACAAAAGTTGTATGAAAATGGTTTAACAGAAGAAGAAAATTTAGAGCAATTGCAAATAACATTAGCTATTTTAGAAAGTAGTCTTAAAAATAATATTATTCAAGAAAAGGGAGCCTTACAACTATTAAATTTAATTCTTGGAATAGATATTAACAAGCCTATTATATTAAGTGATGATTTTGAGGAGTTAATAAAAAATAATTTAGACTTATCTATAATATTGAATAATAATAACATAAAAAAATCAGCAGATTATTTAATTAGAGAAAATGATAAGGTGTCTAAAGAATTATTAATTTTATATGAAAAATCTAAATTACTTCCAAAAATAAATGCATTTTTAAACTCTGGTTACTCAGGATATTCAGATACATTTAATTTCACCAACAAATCTCAAAAATGGTATGGATCAACAATATTTGGATTAAAAATGGATATTCCAATTTTTAGCTCGGCAGAACAGTTATCAAAAATAAATAGAGCGAAAATTGATTTAGAAAAATCTATATTATTGTTAGATGAATTCGAAAAAAAATTATCTATTCAAGTGAACATAGCTAAAGGAAATTATCAATTTGCTGTCGAAGAATACTTCAATCAAAAAAGAAATTTAGCATTAGCTGAAAGAATCGAAAACAAAAATAAAATCAAGTTTATTGAAGGATTAAGTTCTAGTTTTGAACTAAAAGAAGCACAATCTCAACTTTATAATTCACAACAAAATTATTTAATGTCTATGTTTAACATAATAAGCACTAAGGCGAAATTAGAATCACTAATATCAGAAAATAATAAAAATTAATTATGAAAAAATTATATTATTTATTCATTGTTTTAATTCTGTCATGCTCAGAAAATAAATCAACAATTGAAGAAGTTCTTAAATCTACAAATATTGAATTATTAAAAAATAAAAGAGATCAATTAACTAATATACAGCAAGAGACATATCAGAAAATTAATTTAATAGATTCAAGGATAAAAGCTATATCAAATGAATCTAAAGATCCTATTGTTTATATAAAAAAAATAGAGGAATCAACTTTTAAACATTATGTAGAATTACAAGGAGATGTAAAGTCAGATAAAATTATTTCTATATTCCCAGAATTTTCAGGAATTATAAAAGAAATTAAAGTAAATAGTGGAGATAACGTTTTTAAAGGGCAGAAACTAGCAATAATTGATGATGGTGGTTTAAAACAACAACTGGCACAACTTAAGATAAGTTTTGAATTAGCTAAAACTACTTATGAAAGACAAAAAAGATTATGGGAGCAAAAAATTGGAAGCGAAATACAATATTTAGAATCCAAATCAATATATGAAGCACAAAAACAAGCAATAGATCAAATAAATAAACAATTAGATAAAACAATCATCAAGGCTCCTTTTGCTGGAGTGATAGATAATGTAATTGTAAAAGAAGGAGAGGTTGTTTATCCTGGAAGATCCAATTTAATGCTACTACTAAACCTGGATAACTTATATGTTGAGTCAAAAGTTCCTGAAAAGTATTTAAATACTATTTCTGAAAATAAGGATGTAATCATGTATTTTCCAATGCTGGATTTAAATTTAGAGTCTAGAATTAAATATTCAGCAAATTTTATAAATCCTTCAAATAGAACTTATAGGATAGAGGCAGATATTCCTTCCAATAGTTTTAATATAAAGCCAAATCTAAATGTTAAAATAAAAGTTAATGATTATACAAATGAAAATGCTATTACTGTAAGGTTAGATCATATTAATATTGATAGTGAAAACAATAAATATGTTTACAAAATAATTGAAAAACAAAATAATACTTACGCTAGTAAAACTCCCATAGAAACTGGATTGAAAAATGGAGATTTGATTGAGGTTACAAAAGGTTTAACAAAAGATGATATTATAGTTACAGAAGGATTTAGGAAACTAACTGATAATTCAATTGTAACAATTATTAATAAATAAATAATAAATTTTGAAAAATAATTCAGAAAAAGATTTTAAACTCTCTTCATGGGCTATTAATAATAGTACAACAATGTATGTTATAATGGGCTTAATTCTGGTTTTAGGAGTTAGCGCTTATTTCAGTATGCCAAGAGAAGATTATCCTGAAATTAAGGAAAATATTGTTTTTGTTAGTTCAATCTATCCTGGTAATACATCTGAAGACGTTGAAAAACTAATTACTGAGCCTTTAGAAGATAAATTAAAATCTTTAAATAATATAAATAAAATTGAATCTTCATCTCAAGAAAATTTTTCCATAATTATTATTGAGTTTGATGATGATATTAGTTTTTTAGAGTCAAAACTTAAAGTTAAAGATGAAATTGAGAATGCCTTAGCTAGTGAAGATTGGCCAAAGTTTAATAATGTAAAAGTTGATCCAAACGTGTTTAATTTGACTTTTACAGAAGAAATGCCTATTCTAAATATAAATATATCTGGTGACTATACTACTAATAAACTCAAAGAATATTCTGAAGTTTTACAAAAAGAAATTGAAAGTCTTAGCGAAATTAAAAAAGCAGATATAAGAGGGGCATTAGATAAAGAAGTTGAAATTGCGGTTGATATTTATAAAATGATGGCTGCTAAGGTTAGTTTTTATGATGTTCTTGGGTCAATCCAAAACGGGAATATATCTCTTTCTGCTGGAAGTTTAAAAGAAAGTGGTCAAAGAAAGACAATTAGAATTATAGGTGAAATCGATAATCCATCAGATCTTGAGAATTTTGTGGTAAAATCTGAATTTGATAACCCCATTCTTTTAAAGGATATTGCAACTATTAAATTTAAAGAAAAAGAGAGGACTACTTATGCAAGAGAAAATGGAAAATCAGTAGTAACATTGTCCGTTAAAAAAAGAAGCGGACAAAATATGATAGAGGCTGCAGAAAAAACCAGAAAAATAGTTGAAAGTTTTAAGCAAGACGTTTTTCCTAAGAATCTTGAAATAAATATTACTAATGATCAATCTGAATTAACCGAAAATCAAGTTATTGATTTAGTAAATAGTATAATATTCGGAATTGTACTGGTGGTAACTGTTCTTCTTTTCTTTTTAGGCTTTAAAAATGCTCTTTTTGTTGGCTTTGCAATTCCAATGTCAATGTTTATGTCTTTATGGATTCTTAACACGTTAGGTTTTACTCTAAATACAATGATTCTATTTGGTCTTATAATGGGCTTAGGGATGTTAGTTGACAATGGAATTGTAGTAGTTGAAAATGTTTATAGATTAATGGAGAAAGAAGGTCTTAATAGGATTCAAGCAACTAAAAAAGGGATCTCTGAAATTGCATTTCCAATTATTATTTCAACAGCAACTACTATAGCTGCGTTCATTCCATTAGGTCTTTGGCCAGGAAGAATTGGTAAATTTATGGTTTTCTTTCCTATAACACTTTCTATAGTTTTAGGTTCTTCATTATTTGTAGCTATCTTTTTTAATTCTGTATTAGTATCTAGAATGATGAAAATTGAAGATACCAATATGCCTATTCAAAGAATAATAAAGATTACTAGTGTTTTAGTACTAAGTGGTGTTATATTCTTATCGTATGGATGGATAAATTGGGAGTCTGGAGAAATATTTAGGTTTTTAGGTGCTCTTCAAGTTTTTGTGTCTATTAATTTTTGGATATATAGGCTCTTTTTAAGACGAATGGCAAATAATTTTCAATTGCGAATATTACCTACCCTAGATGCTATATATGAAAAGATTCTCAATAAAATTCTTATTGGTAAACGACCTTATCTTATTATATTAGGGACTACAACACTTTTAATATTATCATTTATTGGATTCGGTAATTCGATTAGTACTCAAAGAACTAGTATTGAGTTTTTTCCTGAAGAGGACCCAAGACAAATTATGGTTTATATTGAATATCCAGAAGGGACGGATATTAGTAAAACTAATGATATTGCAATAAATATTGAAAAAGATATATATTCTATTGTTGAATCTGATTTATATAATGATAAATCAGGATATAATTTCATGGTAGAAAGTACTGTTACACAAGTTGGTGAAGGGTCTGAAAACCCAGAGACAGAACTTGGAACTGCTTCTGAAATGTCAAATAGAGCAAAAATCACCCTTACATTAAGAGATTTTAAGTACAGAAAAGAGGTTAGTTCAAGAATTCTTAGGAAACAAATACAAGATAAATTAAAAAACAAGTATCCAGGAGTTTCAATAGCTGTGGAAAAAAACCAATCTGGCCCTCCTGTAGGATATCCAATAAATATTGAATTGACTGGATTTGATTATTCATTACTAATTGAAAGAGCTGAACAAATTACAGATTTTATAAATAAAAGAAATATTGCAGGGATAGAAGAATTAAAAATTGATGTAAATAAATCAAGAACAATTAATTTAATTGAAATTGATCGTGTTAAAGCTGGTGAACTTGGAATAAGTGCGGGTCAAATTGGGCAACAATTAAGAACATCCTTATTTGGATCAAAAGCAGGTGTTTATAAATCTAACGGAGAGGATTATGATATTAATATTAGATTTGATGATAAGGACAGATATTCAGAAGATATTCTTTTTGATCAAAATTTAATTTTTAAAGATCCTTCAAATGGTCAAACCAAAGAAATTCCAATATCCTCCGTTATAAAAAAGAATGTAACAACAACATTTAGTGAAATAAAACATAAAGATTTTAAAAGAATTGTTACAATTTATTCTGGTTTATCTGCAGGGTACTCTGATGCTGGTGCGGTGGTTTCTCAAATTATAAATGAGATGTCAAACTTTCAAGAGGATCTAACAGAAATTAATATTGATTATACAGGTCAAATTGAAGAACAAAATAAAAATGGTAAATTTTTACTTTCTGCATTTTTTACTGGTTTAGGGCTGATCTTTTTAATACTCATATATCAATTTAACTCTATTAGTAAACCAACTATTATTATGATTGCTATTTTTCTGAGTTTGATTGGAGTGTTTGGGCATTTAGTAATTAGTGGTAATTCTTTTATCATTTTAATGACAATGATGGGAATAATTGCATTATCTGGAATAGTGGTTAATAATGGGGTTGTATTACTTGATTACTCTCAAATTCTATTAGGAAGAAAAAAATCTGATCCAAAAAATAAAAGTAAAGATTTAATAGAATTAAAATTTGATTCTATAGTTGAATCTTGTAAATCAAGATTAAGACCAGTTCTACTTACAGCAATAACGACTATTTTAGGATTAATACCTCTAGCGGTTGGTTTCAATATTAATTTTTATACTTTGTTTAGTAACTTAAGTCCTAATATTTATATTGGTGGAGACAATTTTGTTTTTTGGGGTCCTTTAGCTAAAACTGTTATAGCTGGATTAATTGTGGCTACATTCTTAACTTTATTTGTCGTTCCTTCATTATTTTTAATGATTGAAAAATTTAAATTATGGATAAGAATAAGATATAAGTAATATCTTATTAAATTTGTAACTATATAATAAATAAAATGTTTAGAACACATAATTGCGGAGAATTAAGAAAATCTCATTTAAACAAAGAAGTTACACTTTCTGGATGGGTACAAAAATCTAGGAATAAAGGTTTTATGATTTGGATTGACCTTAGAGATCGATATGGTGTTAGTCAATTAATATTTGATCAAGAAAGAACTCCTGCCAAGATATTTGAAATGGCTAAATCTATTGGAAGAGAATTTGTCATTCAGGTAAGTGGGAATGTTATTGAAAGAAGTTCAAAGAATCCAAATATTCCAACTGGAGAAATAGAATTATTAGTTTCTAAATTAGAAATATTAAATAATGCTCAGACGCCTCCATTTACAATTGAAAATGAAACAGACGGAGGTGAGGAACTAAGGATGCAATATCGTTATTTAGATATTAGAAGAGAACCAATTAAAAATAATTTAATTTTAAGGCATAAAGTTAGTCAAGAAGTTAGAAATTTTCTGTCCAAAGATGGTTTTATTGAAGTTGAAACTCCATACTTAATCAAATCAACTCCTGAGGGAGCAAGAGATTTTGTAGTACCGTCAAGAATGAATGAAGGTGAGTTTTATGCATTACCTCAATCTCCTCAAACTTTCAAGCAGCTACTTATGGTTGGTGGTATTGATAAATATTTTCAAATTGTAAAGTGTTTTAGAGATGAAGATCTAAGGGCTGACAGACAACCCGAATTTACACAAATTGATTGTGAAATGTCATTTGTAAATCAAGAAGACATCTTAAATACTTTTGAAAGTTTAACTAAACATTTAATTAAAGAAATTAGAAACATAGATATAAAATCATTCCCAAGAATGACTTATGATGATGCAATCAAAAGATTTGGATCTGATAAGCCTGATATAAGATTTGGAATGGAATTTGGAGAATTAAATGAAGTTACAAAACATAAAGACTTTAATGTTTTTAATAATGCTGAACTTGTTATAGGAATTAATGTCCCAAATGGTAATAAGTTTACTAGAAAACAACTTGACATATATACTGATTGGGTAAAAAGACCCCAAGTAGGCGCAAGTGGGTTAATATATTTAAGGTGTAATGAAGACGGTTCATTTAAGTCCTCAGTAGATAAGTTTTATGATCAACAGGATTTAAAACAATGGGCTGAAATAACTCAAGCTAAAGAAGGAGATCTTGTATTAGTTTTATGTGGAAAATCGGATAAAGTTAGATCTCAACTAAGTACTTTACGATTACATATTGCAGAAGAGTTGAATCTAAGAAATTCAAATGAATTTGCACCTCTATGGGTGACAGATTTTCCTCTATTAGAATGGGATGATGATTCTAATAAATATCATGCTATGCACCACCCTTTTACTTCTCCAAAATTAGATCAATTAGAATTATTAGAAAGTGATCCATCATCAGTTAGAGCCAACGCATATGATTTAGTTTTAAATGGAAATGAAATCGGAGGAGGATCAATAAGAATTCACGATAAAGAGATTCAATCATTAATGTTTAAGCATCTAGGATTTTCTAAAGAAGAGGCAAATGAACAATTTGGTTTTTTAATGAATGCCTTTGAATATGGAGCTCCTCCCCATGGAGGAATTGCATTTGGTTTAGATAGATTAGTCGCTATTCTTGGAGGTCAAGAAAGTATACGGGATTTTATAGCATTTCCAAAAAATAATTCTGGAAGAGATGTTATGATTAATTCACCATCAAAATTAGATCCAGAGCAGCTTAATGAATTAAATCTGAAGGTTAATTCATAATAATATTAATGAAAAAACTAATTATTTTAACATCATTATTGAGTTTATCATTAATCTTTACAGGAATATTTATAAAAAATCTTGTAGTAGATTTTGAAGTTTTTAAAACAATAATTTATTTTGAAATTTCTGCAGATAAATTTACTGGATCTGGAGTTGTTGGATTATTTTTTATTGTTTTTCCGTTATTTTCATATTATAGATGGAAAGATAAAAATGTTCAAGATTATATGTTAACTCAAAAAAATTTAGATAAAATGAAAAAAAGTAATGATAGAAATTAGTCTCTTTTATTTTTAAAAAAATCATTTAACATTATTTCTGTTTGATCAGATAAAACACCTTGCTCAATTTTTGTTTTCGGGTGTAGATTAGATCCTAAGTTAACTAATTCATTTCTTGAATTTTTAGCTGAATATACAATCTTTGATATTTGACTCCAATATAGAGCTCCATAGCACATTTTACAAGGCTCTAAAGTGACATACATAGTACAGTCATGTAAATATTTACCTCCTAGAAAGTTAGATGCTGCTGTTATTGCAAGCATTTCTGCATGAGCAGTAACATCATTTAAAGTTTCTGTTAAGTTATGAGCTCTTGCAATAATTTTATTATCAATTACAATCACAGCACCTATTGGAACCTCTCCTTTATTTAACCCTATTTTTGCTTCCTCAATTGCCTTTTGCATAAAGTACTTAGAGTCAAAACTAATTATCATGAAATATTAATTAATAATTAATTTATGATTATGAGTAGTTAAATCATTTTCTATATTTAGTATATATATACCATTACTGATATTTGAAAAATCAATAGATTCTCTTTGATAAAAATTAACTTCTCTACTATATACAACTCTTCCATTAAGATCTACTAATTTAATCTTAGTAAACCCCATTATATTAGTTGAAGAAATGTCTACTATACCATTAGATGGGTTTGGATAAATCTTAATATTAGAATATAAAGTATTTAACCCAAGTACTTCACAATTTGAAAGTGATGGATCATCCTCTGGAGGAGTTGAAAAATCTTCAATTTGATCTTCTCTACTATTATTATCTCCTTGGCTAGCATTGTATCCGAGTCCTCTGTTAGCAAAAACTTCCCAAATTAAACATTGGTTTTGACCGCCAGTAGAAGCCATATCAGCAGCTAGGATTGCATCTCTTCCATCAATAAATCCTGGACTACAAGGTTGAAGTTTTAAACCGTCTAAAACTAATTGCATGACTTTATTATTACCACCATTTCCATTAAATAAATCAGAATCAAATCCATATTTATCTATATATGCCCAAGTTAAATCCCATAACATTGTAGCAAAAACAAAACCTACTCCATGAGGCTCGCTAACTTGAGCAGTATTATTAGAATCTCCATAAGTGTAGTCATTAATTGAAAAATCTGTGCTATAAGGAGCATTTCTAATTCCGTTATCTTCAACACCATCACCAGATGCAAAATTTCCTATCCCTCTTATATCTTCTGGGCTGTCTCCTTCTTCCATTGTCACCATTAATCCAAACCAATCTGACCAACCTTCACCCATTTGTTCTGCGTTTTGTAAGCAATTGGTAGAGCTTGCGCCTGCAGTTAATCTATTAGAAATTCCATGTCCGTATTCATGTGCTACTATACCATTGTCAAAGCTACCATCTACATCAAACCCTGAATTATCTAATAACGACACACTTATAGATTCTCCTGCAAGTAAGGCAGATATAATACCTTCTCCAATTTCTTGAGATACCATGACAGATGGAGGTGTATTGCTAGCATCGTCCGCTCCCTCACCCATTGTAATTGCTCCTCCGGCAACATTATTAACCATTATAACTCCAATTGCACCTTCAGCTTGTGCAGCAAGAATTTTAAATCCAAATTCACATGTTCCTCTTCGTATAACTGCAATTTTTCCTGAGATTTCACTTCCATTAGTTATACTTTGACAAGCATCATAAGAATCTCCATCAATAACTGGTAGATCAGTTACAAGAGCTAACTCAGCCGTTAATGGGTTTTCACTTGGAAGTCCTACTCCAAATCCAGCTGGCACAGCTGAATAAGAACCTGCTAATGATCCATTATTAATAGTAAGTGGTTCCCCTGGAGGGCCTGCCCACAAATACATAGTCATAGTTGGATTTCCTCCATCAGGAGGGGTTGAAAAACTTGCATTATTCATCCCATCACCATCTTGACCGTCAGCATTTACAGAATCTCCACTTCCCCAAGGTGAACTTGCATTTCCATAATTGTTTTCTTGAAAATTACCACTATCCTCATCAAATCCATATTGGTACCATATATCATGCATCATATTATTCATATAAAAAAGATTTGTAAGTGAAGCATTTTGATACCCAATAGGATCTTGATCAAAATTAAGTTCATAATCAAAATTTAAATTTGTTGAACCATCCGGAGAATATCCTTGTCCGCCCATACTTCCATTTCCATCAACATCTTCTCTAGCCCATACATTATTACCTCTTGTAATAGTATACTCAGGACCTTGAATACCATCGGTATCATGCCATCCATAAGGAGAAGCTAAATCATTAGCTGGCTCTGACAACAGTTGTCTAGGTCCATGTATTGGGCTTTCCGCTGGAAGTGCAAAAACATTATATTGAGATCCATCTGAAACAGTTGATTTATTTTGAGTAGTTGATAGATCTGAAAAAATCTCAAATGTATTTGCTTTTCTATGTTGTGGAAAACTACAGTTTATTGTCCAATTAGTTTTATCTATAACTTCTCCTGTTACTGCATCAACTCTTATGCTATACCAAAATTTACTATTTAGCGAATGAACGCTTAAGTCCCAAACCAACTTTATAGAGTTTTCATCTGAATGAAAGTAACTCAATGATACAGGAATTTCATGTTGAGAAACCCCTGCTGAAGTAAATGTAAAATTTTTATCACTATTATTTATCTCTTCCAAATTTTGAAGTTGACCTAAGTCAAAATGATTAACTGAATTTATGATCGCAGCTTTAGCACTTATAAGTGGTTCTGTAGTGTTGATCTTTTCATCAATGTTACTAATGAAATTATTTGCAAAATGAAATATTTCATTGTCTTTAATTGAAATAGTTGATATGGCATTATGAATTTTTAAACCATTGTGAGCCTGATTTATGTATAGTATTTTCATATCCATACTTTCAGAACTAATTTCATTATTAATTATAAATTCATCAATATCAGAACTTGAAAATAAATATCTAGACATATTATTTTCTAAATAGTTATTAATTGTTGATGTAAATTCATTTTGAGAAAAAACTGTAATGGTAGTAAAAAAACAAAATATTAGATTCTTCATATTAATTTAGTAGGCATTTGTTAGATGTGAAATTAAGGATATTAAAGTCGATTTACAAATTGAATTATGATGTTACTTATCAAATCGATATTTAAAAAATTTTATCTGAATAATAGTCTATTATCGTTTATCTTATTTAATCTTAACACTTTATAGTCTAAAATATAATTTTGGTACAACCTCCAAGGGAACTTATCTCCTTGCTTGGGCAATATATTTTTTGCCCTATGAATATAGCCTGAATCTAAATTGATTAAAGGCAATTCTCCCAAATTTTCTTCGATCACTCTAGCTTTAACAGATCTATATTTATATTTATCTAAATATTTTAACATTCTAGAAATATACTCACTAGTTAGATCACTTTTTAAAGTCCATGATGCATTTGTGTATCCTGCAAAAACAAAGAAATTTGGCAATTCGCTTAGCATTAATCCTTTATAAATAAATTGTTTAGTTATATCAAAAGGAGTATTATTCATTGCTATTTCTACTCCACCAAAAGGAAGTAGATTTAATCCTGTAGCGCTGATAATAATATCTGCTTCTAAAAATTTTCCGGATTTTAGTAAAATACCGTTTTCTTTAAAAGTATCAATAATATCGGTTTCAACAGAAGCTTTTCCTTTTTTTATTGCTTTAAAAAAATCTCCATCTGGCACCAAGCAAAATCTTTGGTCCCATGGCTTATAGTTTGGAGAAAAGTGAGGTTCCAACGGAAAATCTCCCAATTCCTTTTTTATACCTTTTAGAACATATTTTTTCATTGTTCTTGGATACTTTTTGCATAAATTATAAAAAAGAATTCCCGTTAAAATATTTTTACCACGAACAAGTATATGTGCAATTTTCTTTGGCAAAACTGCTTTTAAAGTTCTTGCGATCTTATCTTTATTTGGCAATGCTGCAATATAGGTAGGAGATCTTTGTAACATAGTAATCTTTTCAACGTCATCTGCAATTGCTGGAATAATTGTTACAGCTGTAGCTCCGCTACCAATAACTACTACTTTTTTATTTTTATAATCAAAATCTTTATTCCATTTTTGGGGATGTATAAATTGACCTTTAAAATTATTTAGACCATTAAATTTAGGTGTGTAACCATTATCATAATTATAGTAACCACTAGCAATAAATATAAATTGAGCGGTGTATGAAGATTTTTCTTTAGTGCTAGGGTTTACAGTAGTAATTGTCCATATTTTTTCATCATCATCAAAATTATAATGTATTGCTTTCTGGTTGAAATTAATATGTTTTTTAATATTGTATTCTTCAGTTGCTTGTTCTAAATACCTTAATATTGATGGAGCATCTGCAAACGATTTATCATCATCCCAAGTTTTAAATGAATAACCGAAAGTATACATATCTGAATCTGAACGAATACCCGGATATTTAAATAAACTCCAAGTGCCACCAATTTCTTCTCTAGCCTCTAAAATTTTATATTTTTTTTCAGGATTTTTTCTTTCTAAATGACAAGCAGCTCCTATGCCTGACAAACCTGCTCCAATAATGACTATATCATAATCCATACACTAAAATTTGTTTTGAGATAAAATGGTAATACTACTAAGAAAATGAAATTTTAATTTATACATAATTAGTAGAGTCTGTTTTTAGCTCTGTCAAATTAAGGATATTAACAACGAATTACAAATTGGTTTTTTGAAATTAAACATCTGTTTTGAGAATTAATTTCATAAATTTATTTTTTAATTTAAAAGGTTGATTTTGAAATTTTTAGACAGAGTTAATGGAGTTGCGGATTTAAAAAATATTTCTGAAAAAGACTTGTCAGAGCTTGCTAAAGATCTTAGAAAATTTATAATTGATATAGTTTCAATTAAAGAAGGTCATTTAGGAGCTAGTTTAGGTACTGTTGAATTAACAATTGCACTTCACTATATTTATAACACACCCTATGACAAATTAGTTTGGGATGTTGGTCATCAAGCTTATGGACATAAAATATTAACTGGAAGAAAAAATATTTTTCACACCAATAGAGAATTTGGTGGTATTAGTGGTTTCCCAGAATTAAATGAAAGTGAATATGATGACTTTGGCGTAGGCCACTCTTCTACTTCAATTTCAGCTATTCTTGGAATGAGTTTAGCTTCAAATATAAAAAATGAGCAAGAAAGGCAACATATTGCTGTAATTGGTGATGCATCTATTGCAAGTGGAATGGCATTTGAAGCTTTAAATCATGCTGGAGTTACTAATTCTAATATTACAGTTGTTCTCAACGACAATTCAATTGGAATAGACCCAAGTGTTGGTGCATTGAAAAACTATCTTTGTTCAGTAAAAATTAATGGGAATAAAACAGATAATATTTTTGAGCTATTAAACTTTGAGTATTTAGGTCCTATTGATGGTCATGATATTTCTTCATTGTTGGAAGTTTTTAATAGAGCTAAGAAAATGAAGGGGCCAAAATTAATACATATAATAACTAAAAAAGGGAAAGGGTTAAGACTAGCGGAAGAAGATCAAATTAAATATCATGCCCCCGGAAAGTTTGATAATAAAACAGGAATAGTTCATGAAAATAAAAATGATCAACTCCCCCCAAAATTCCAAGATGTTTTTGGGTTAACAGTTTTAGATTTAGCAAAAAAAAATAAAAAAATTATTGGAATAACTCCGGCTATGCCAACTGGAAGTTCTTTAAATTATATGATTAAAGAATTACCCGAAAGAGCATTTGATGTTGGTATCGCGGAACAGCATGCTGTAACATTAGCTGCAGGATTTGCCACTCAAGGATTAATTCCTTTTTGTGTAATCTATTCGACTTTTTTGCAAAGGGCTTATGATCAAATTATTCATGATGTAGCAATACAAAAACTTCCTGTAATATTCTGTATTGATAGGGCTGGGCTGGTTGGAAATGATGGTGCTACTCATCATGGTGTATTTGATATTTCTTATTTAAGATGCATTCCTAACTTAATTATTTCTGCTCCAAGAAATGAAATAGAACTTAGAAATGTTTTATACACTTCACAACTTAAAAATAGAGGTCCAATTGCGATCAGATACCCTAGAGGAAGAGGGCTGATCCTAGACTGGAAAAAGAAGTACGAAGAAGTGAAAATTGGACAAGGTGAACAGATTAGAAGTGGTAAATTATTAAGTATATTATGTATTG
>Ga0213862_10000134_pt1 | contig 30870 bp, 25 predicted proteins | sample PICome_7_FD_160092 | JGI IMG/M metagenome (GOLD analysis project Ga0213862, IMG submission 160092) | Coastal seawater microbial communities near Pivers Island, North Carolina, United States - PICO266 | ecosystem: Environmental > Aquatic > Marine > Coastal | place: USA: North Carolina... | reverse complement strand
TGATTCAATACATTACAATAAATTTTTGGGTTTAGCCAAATTTATTAATTTGAATAAAAAAAATGATTTATCATTTTCAACAAAAAAAAAGCCTATAATTTTTAATTATGAAAATCAAATAACTGGCGATACAATTCATTTAATTTTTAATAAACAAAATAATATTGATTCTCTAAAAGTGTTCAACAATTCTTTTATTTTACAAAAAGATAGTTTAGGAGATGGATTTAATCAAATTTCAGGTAAGATATTACTGGGGAAATTTAAAGAAAGTCAACTTAGCACCATTAATATCAATAAAAATGCTGAATCAATATATTATTTAAGAAATGATGAAAAAGAATTAGTAACCATTGATAGATCTAAATCTGCAAAACTAAAAATCTATTTTTTAAATAATGATATCGATAAAATTCAAAAAATTAATCAAATTGATGGCAGAACATATCCAGAAGGTGATTTTACTGAAAATTTAAAAATTTTAAAAGGTTTTAATAATAGATTAAACGAAAAAATTAAAAATATAAGTGAACTTTTTAAAAAAAATAAAGAAATTAAAAACAACTAAAGATTTCTATAAGTATCAGGCTCAAACTTCTCCAAATCCATTGGAAATAGAAGTTAAATACGCTGAAGGTTCTTATATAATTGATAATAATGGTACTAAATATTTAGATTTCATAGCTGGTGTATCTGCATGTGTATTAGGTCATAGACATCCAAAAGTGATTAAAGCAATAAAAGATCAGCTTGATAAATATATGCATGTCATGGTTTATGGTGAGTTTATTACAAAACCTAGCTTAAATTTAACAAAGATTTTAGCAAAAAATCTTCCAAAAAATTTAAATTCCACATACTTAACTAATTCAGGAACAGAAGCTATTGAAGGGGCAATTAAATTAGCAAGAAGATTTACAGGAAGAAAAGAAATTATTGGAGCTAATAATGCATATCATGGAAGCACATTGGGAGCACTAACATTAATGGGGTTAGAAGAAAGAAAAAAGCCATTCAAACCATTATTACCAGAAGTAAAATTTATAAACTTCAATGATTTTGAGGATATTTCAAAAATTAGTAACAAAACAGCTGCTGTAATATTAGAGACTATACAGGGTGGAGCTGGCTTTATTGAACCTAAAAATAATTATCTAAGTATAGTTAGAAAAAAATGTGATCAAGTTGGAGCTTTATTAATTCTTGATGAAATTCAACCAGGAATTGGTAGAACTGGTAAATTTTTTGGTTTTGAAAACTATGATTGCATTCCAGATATTGTGGTATGTGGGAAAGGTTTAGGCGGAGGATTACCGATTGGTGCATTTATAAGTACTAAAAAAATAATGAATTCATTAAGTAACAATCCAATTCTTGGACACATAACAACTTTTGGTGGAAATCCAATAATTTGTGCATCAGCCTTAGAGACAATTAAGATTTTAACAAAATCAAGCTTAATTAAAGAAACATTAATTAAAGAAGAATTAATTAAAAGATTATTAAAACATAAGTTGATTGAAGAAATTAGAGGTAAAGGATTAATGTTAGCTTTAATTTTAAAAAACTCGGAAATTGCTAATAAATTAGTATTAAAAGCCAAAGAAAATAATTTACTTTTATTTTGGCTATTATTTGAAAAAAGAGCAGTCAGAATAACTCCGCCACTTACAATTAGTAAAAAAGAAATTGAAATTGGATGTAATAAAATAATCATACTTTTAAATGAAATAGCTTTAGATGTTAATTAGTTTGTTAAAAAACAATTAATTAATACAAACTATATACCTTTAAGAATATTACATTTGATTATGGAATATGAAGATCTTGAAAATAATAACCTATCTCTTTCTAGGTTTGAGAAAATGCTTAATTCAAATAAATTATTCTTTTTTGATTCGAATGAATTTGAAAGTATAATTTCATTTTATTTAGAAAATGGAAAGATTAAACTAGCTAAAAAAGCAGTCAAACTAGGCCTTGATCAACATCCGGAATCTGTAAATCTAGCATTATTTGAAATTGAAATATTAATCTTTGAAAATCATCTTGATAAAGCCGAACAACTTCTAGATAATTTATTATACAATGAGCCTTCAAACGAAGAGATTCACATACAAAAAGCAAATATTTATTCAAAAAGAAAACTTCATCACAAATCAATTGAAAGTTTAAAAAACATTTTAATTTTTAACTCTGAAAATGCAGAAGTCTATTCGTTAATTGGTATAGAGTATTTGTTTATGGAAGATTTCGAAAATGCTAAAGTAAACTTTATAGAATCTTTAAATAAGGATATAAACGATTACAGTTCATTATATAACATAGTTTATTGTTTTGAGATTTTAGAACAACAAGAAAAAGCTATTGAATTTTTAAATAAATTTTTAAATAATAATCCTTATTGTGAAGTAGCTTGGCATCAATTAGGAAAGCAACATGTTTATTTCAAAGAATATAAAAAAGCTATTACTGCATTTGAATTTGCTATAATTTCTGACGAATATTTTATAGGAGCATATATTGAAAAAGGAAAATCTTTAGAGAAGTTATTACAATATAAAAAAGCAATAGAAAATTATAAACTTATTATAGGCTTAAAAGATGAATCAACTTATCCAATATATAGAATTGGAATTTGTTATAAAAACATAGGAAATATAGTAGAATCCAATAAATATTTTTATAGATGTATTGATATAGATTCTCAAATGGATAAAAGCTGGCTTCAATTAGCTATTAATACTAATAGTCTTAAAGATTATAATAGAGCGTTAATTTATATAAATAAAGCTATAGAAATTAATACAGAAAATAAAGAGTATTGGAAATTATACGCAAATATTAATATCAAATTGAAGTTTTATGAAGAAGCTGATTTGGCATATCAAAAAATTATTGATCTTGATGAAGCAGATGAAAGTATATGGTTAGGAAAAATTGACATGCTTATAAAATTAGGTGAATTTAAAATTGCTTTAGACCTACTCAATGAGTGTTTAGAAATATTTGAAGAAAAGTCTGAAATACTATATAGAATTTCTGGAATATATTTTTCTCTTAATAATAACAAAGCTGGGATTTCATACCTTAAAAAAGCTTTAAAAATTAATCAGTCAAATAAATATATTTTTAAGGAAATTTTTAAAGTAATCTATAATTACACTTTTATTAAAAATCTATTAGATGAATAATAAATATCTCTATGAAAAGAACTAGAATTGATTTTTTTAAAATTTATTTGAAAGGAATGGCAATGGGAGCTGCTGACGCTGTTCCAGGTGTTTCTGGTGGTACAATCGCATTTATAATAGGTATTTATGAAGAATTAATAAATTCAATAAGTTGTATTAATAGCTCTCTAATAAAAACACTTATAAATGATGGAATTTCTAAATTTTGGAAAAAATTAAATGGAGATTTTCTAATTGCATTATTTTCTGGCGTAGTATTTAGTTTAGTGATTGTTATGAATTTTGCAAGCTATCTTATTGAGAATTATCCTATATTAATCTGGTCATTTTTTCTTGGATTAGTAAGTGCAAGTATATATACTATAATTAAACAAACTAATATTTTAAATACTCATAAAATTAATATTCATTTCTGGAATTATTTCTTGTTGTTAATTTCTACATTTATTTCTTATAAGTTAACTAATATTTCTGGACTTGAAATAGTTAGTCAAAATTCAATGTATTTAATTCTTGCAGGCTTTATAGCTAGTTGCGCTATGATTCTTCCAGGAATATCAGGTTCTTATATATTAGTAGTTTTAGGATTATATAAAGTAATGAGTAAAGCAGTAATTAATTTTGAAATAAAAAAAATAACACTATTTGCTCTAGGAATTATACTAGGATTAACTTCATTCAGTAAAATTATTAAATGGGGTTATAAAAAATATCCAAATAAAATTCTCCTTTTTATAACTGGTCTAATATTAGGTTCTATACATAAACTATGGCCATGGAAAATAAATAGACAAACAACATCAGAAGAAAATGTTTCTCCATTTGATTTTAAAGACGAAAACTATTTAATTTTTTCAATAATATTGTTTATAATAGGTTTTTTGTTAATTTTCATATTAGAAAAAAATAATTCTAGTATTGAAAAAAAATAAATACAGTCGAAACAAATTAAAAACTATTGTATACGGAATAATAATGGGTTCTGCCAATAAAATTCCAGGTATTTCTGGTGGAATCATTGCTTTAGCATTAAATTTTTATGAAGATCTAGTAGAATCAATTAAAAACATACAAATTAAAAATATATTTAAATTTAAAAATCCTTTTTTAAATGTTAATTCTTCACTTTTAATTTATATAAGTATTGGAATTATTATAAGTTATTTTTCAACTTCTAAAGTTTTAGATCTATTATTATTAAAATATGAAGTATATGTTTGGAGTGTTTTCTTTGGTCTTGTAATAGGAACTATACTACATTTAATTAATAAAACATTTAAATGGAATAAATCAACATATACTTTTTTGATAATTGGTATATCTATAGGCATATTCATTAGCTTCTTAGAACCTTTAAGGGAAAATGACAACTTATTTTTTGTTTTTATTTGTGGTATAATTAGTGTCTGTGGGATGATTATTCCCGGCTTATCTGGTTCTTTTTTATTAATAATTTTAGGGAACTATGTATTACTTCTTGTCGATAGTGTAAATATTTTATATGACTCAATAATAGCATTATTAACAAGGGATATAGACTTTGTATATGAACAAAAAAACATAAGAGGTTTAAAGATAATCTCTATTTTTACTTTGGGCTCAATAAGTGGATTAATAATTTTCTCAAAATTAATGTCTATTTTGCTTAAGAAATACTACTACAAAATACAGTCATTAATACTTGGTTTTATAATTGGATCACTAGGTGTTTTATGGCCTTGGAAAACTAAAGATCCCTTAAACTTGGAAATAACAAGACATATTCCAAAATTAAACTCCGAATTTGTACTTTCTATTATCTATATTATTATTGGTATTTTTATTGTAATGTATTTAAGTAGATATGATAAAGAATGAACAAAAGATTTTTGGTTTAGTTGGAAAAAAAATAGACTACTCATTTTCTAAATCATATTTTGAAAAAAAATTTAAGGACCTAAAACTTCCTTATTTGTATAAAAACTTTGATTTAAGTTCAATTGAAGAGTTAAAAAAAATTTTAAAAAAAAATCAAATAAGTGGATTAAATGTAACAATTCCATACAAACAATCCATAATTAAATATTTAGATAAGATTGATCCAATTGCTGAAAAAATTGGTGCTGTAAATACAATTAAAATAAATGATAATAGATTAGTTGGTTACAACACTGACTATAGTGGTTTTAAAGATAGTCTAGATTCTAATATAAATTCTAATACTAAGGCGCTTATTTTAGGAACAGGAGGAGCGTCTAAAGCAGTTGCTTTTGCATTAGAAATCTTGAATATAAAATTTAAATATGTATCTAGATCTAATAAATGTAGTAGCAAATATTTAAATTATAATCATCTTAGTAAAAAAGTTTTTCAAGATTATAATCTTATAATAAATTGCACACCAATTGGTACGTATCCTAAAATTAATGAATTCCCGCCAATTCCAATAAATTATATAAACAAAGATCAATTAATATATGACTTGACATATAATCCAGAAGAGTCATTATTATTAAAAAAAGCAAAGGATAAAGGGGCTAGGATATCAAATGGATATCAAATGTTACTCAATCAAGCAGAACGTTCTTGGGAAATTTGGAATAAATAGTTTAATTTTTAGATTTTTCCCACTGTTTTAATAACTCGTTTTGACTCATTTTATATAAATCAATATTATTTTTTTCAATATAATTAAATCTATCAATAAATTTATTATTAGTAATCTCAAGGGCTTTATCACAATTAATATTTTTAAAATTTGCATATGAAATTAGTGAAAACAGAATATCTCCAAATTCATTTTCCATTTTCTGTGAATCTGATTTATTTGATTCAACTTCAAATTCATTAATTTCCTCGACTAATTTATTTAAATAATCACTTGGTTTGTCCCACTTAAAGCCAACACCAGATACTTTTTCTTGGATTCTCATTGCCTTAATTAGCGATGGAAGTCTAGAGGAGACACCACTTAAAACTCCCTTAGATCCATTTTTAAGTTTAATTAATTCCCAATTTTTTTTAACATCGTTAATGTTATTAACGTTTAGTTTATCATAAATGTGTGGGTGTCTTATAATTAACTTGTCACAAATTGAATTAATAACATCGTTAAAATTAAATAGATTTGTTTCACTAGCAATTTTAGAATAAAAAACAATATGTAATAATAAATCACCTAGCTCATTCTTAATTTCATTAAAATCACCACTTATTATAGCATCAGATAATTCATAAGTTTCCTCAATTGTTAGATGTCTTAAAGAATTCATAGTTTGTTCTTTATCCCATGGACATTCGATTCTCAATTTATCCATAATATTTGACAATCTGATAATAGAGTTTGATAGTTCGTTTTGATTTTTCATTATTAATATTTTATTAATTTCTTTAAGAAGGTTTCTGTAGTATTATTATTTTGATAATTGATTTTTAATAAATAAATACCATTACTTAGATGAGATAAATCTAAAATATTTCTAGAATTCAAAATGTACTTATTATAAATTTTACTTCCATTTATATTAAAAATCTCAATTTCAAATTCATTAATATTCCAGGGGGATATAAAATTAATTTTATCTAAAAATGGGTTTGGAAAAACTAGAAAATTATTTTGTTCTAAACTTAAACACAATGAATATGCTTCTAAAAAATTTGGAATACCATTACCTATAAAATAATCAGGTGAATTAAATTGAGAGGAAGATTCTTTAACAATTTGAATTATATCAACAATAGGAATTTTAGGAAAAGCTTGAACTAAACATGCTATACCTCCGGTTAATATAGGGGAACTAAATGAAGTACCATTACTATTTATTATCTCATCATTAGTATTAATAACTTTGCTTTGAAGACCCTGAGCTACTAAATCAGGTTTAATGCTTGGTTGAATATCACTCCCTTGAGAACTAAAATAAGCATAAATACCATTTTCATCAACTGCTCCCACTGAAACTACATTAGGTGAATCTGCTGGTGCAATTACTCCATTAGAAGAAGAATTTCCTGCTGAGTTAACCAATAAAATTCCTTTTGAAAAAGCTATATTAGAAGCCCTTGTAATAAAAGTAGTGTAACCATCAAGATCATCATTCATATGACTATAGTTAGAATTATCGTATGATTTATAACCTAATGAAGTATTTGTAATATCAACTCCAAGGCTATCGGCGACTTCAATTGCTTCAACCCAGTAGGATTCTTCGATAGGTGTTTCTGAAGAAACATCTTCTGTTCTAAAAAGGTAAAAGGAAGCATCTGGAGCTGAACCTATATATTCATTTTCTATATATCCCGCTATAGTACTAAGTACTTTAGTGCCATGTGAATTACCTTGATAAGTATATATATTTTGATTATCTAAGACAAAATCATAGGTAAACTTAATAGCATCACTATCTCTGATTCTAGAAAACGATGACATAATATCAACATTTTTAAATCCTGCATCCATTATTGCAATATCAATATTTTTACCTGTAAAACCTTGATTATGTAAATAATCTAAATTTAACATGTTAATTTGATTGGCACTAGACCCATAATCTACAAATTGTTCTTCTAAATCTATTTCTGAATTATTTATATTATATTGAAATCTTTTCGAGTTAAGAGATTTATTAGCATACTCAATATGATCTATGAATTCAAATTGTGATAAATTTTCTAAATACTGTAATGGACCTTTAACATAGATACAATTAAACCACTTAGATTTTGCTAATACTAAAATTTCGTCTTGAATTTTAATTGTATTTATATAATCTTCATTAATAGGAACATCTCTATAATCAATTGAAATTCCTTTATTAATTTTCTTTTGAATAGATTTAGCTGAAAGAATTAAATTGGGATTATTAATTAAATAGTTTACATTTTTTTTATCTGTAAAATATATCCAGGCATATTCATCTTGTGCATATGATGAATTACTTAGTAGGATAATATAAAATAAAAAAATAAAAATTCTAATCATTAATTAAGAAATTACACCAGAGCCAATCAGCTCACCCTTTATATACCAAGCAACAAACTGACCAGCTGTAATAGCAGATTGAGGATTTAGGAATCTTATATCAAGTCCATATGTATTTTTAAACAATATAGCTTTTTGTAAAGGTTGTCTATATCTAATTCTTGCTTCAACTTCTAAACTTTCATTTAACGAAATTGACAAGTCTGATCTTAGCCAATGTTCGTCATCTTTATTAATTAATAATGAACTTGAAAATAAGCCTGGGTGTTTCTTTCCTTGACCTACATATACAATATTATTTACAACATCTGTATCTAAAACAAATAATGGGAATTCATTACCACCTACAGATAAGCCTTTTCTTTGACCCTTGGTAAAATAATAAGCTCCTTGATGAACACCAATAACTTTACCATCTGAAGGATTATAACTAAATTTTTTATTATCATCTTTAATTGAAAACATTTCATGAGAAGCACAAATTTCAATAATATCTCCCTTAACAGGTTTCAGTCTTTGTTTTAAAAATTCAGGTAATTTTACCTTACCAACAAAACATAAACCTTGAGAATCTTTTTTGTTAGCATTAACTAAGCCTATTTTTTTTGCTATCAATCTTACTTCATCTTTATTTAAATCTTGTAATGGAAAAATAATATTAGAAAGTTGAAGTTGAGTCAATTGACATAAAAAATAAGATTGATCTTTGTTTGAATCCTTTGCTTCAATTAGCTTATAAATGATTTTATTATTAATTAACTCTTCAGCTTTTTTACAATAATGACCTGTTGCAATATAATCAGCTCCTAAATCCTTAGCAATTTTTAAAAAAATATCGAATTTAATCTCTCTATTACATAAAATATCTGGGTTTGGTGTTCTCCCAATTTCATATTCCCTAAACATATATTTAATAATTCTCTCTTCATATTCCTTGCTCAAATCAATTGTTTGAAATGGAATACTTAATTTCTCAGCTATGATCATAGCATCATTACTATCTTCTAACCAAGGACATTCGTTAGAAATAGTAACAGATTCATCATGCCAATTTTTCATAAATAAACCTATAACATCATAGCCAGATTCTTTGAGTAAAAAGGCAGCTACACTAGAGTCTACTCCTCCTGAAAGTCCAACAACAACTTTTTTCATAATATGAAGATATTATTAAGGAATAATTAATTCCTATTTTGTGCTCTTTTCTGTCTTTCAGCCTCTTCCATTAATTGTTTCATCTTTTTTTGAAATCTTCCAGGTTTTTTTTGAGGCTTAGCTTTATTTAATTCTATTTGAGCATGAATTTTATTTTCATCTAGAATATAATTTTTTATAACTAACATAATTGCTATGGTAATTAAGTTGGATATAAAATAATATAAACTCAAACCACTTGCATAATTATTAAAAAATACTAACATTAAAACAGGGGAAAAATAAATCATATATTTCATCATCTTACCCATATCAGGCATACCCTCTTGAGTGGGTTGTTGAGACATCTGTTGCCCAGTAGTCATTTTCATATAAAAGAAAATTGCTATTGAAGCTAAAATTGGAAATAAACTCACATGATCTCCATAGAAAGGAATATTAAAAGGTAAATCCAAAATATTATCGTATGATGATAAATCTTCAGCCCATAAAAAGCTTTTTCTTCTCAAATCAAATGCGGTCGGAAAAAACATAAATAGGGCATAAAAAACAGGTATTTGAATCAAAGCAGGCAAACAACCACTCATAGGATTAGCTCCAGCCTTATTATATAAAGCCATTGTTTCTTGTTGTTTTTTCATTGCATTATCTTTATACTTCAGTGCTATTTCATTTATTTCGGGCTTTAATATCTTCATTTTAGCTTGAGATAAATAAGATTTATAAAGAACTGGTGATAATACTAGTCTTACTAGTATAGTCATAAATATAATTGCAATTCCATAAGGAAAAATAGAACTTAGATAACTAAATAAGGGTATAAAAATTGACTTATTTATATATCCAAATATACCCCAACCAAAAGGAATAGAGCTTTCTAAATTTTTATCGTAATCAGATAGTATTTTACTATCCGTTGGTCCAAAATAAAATTGAAATTTTTCATTAAACTCTCTATTTGTAAAACTAAGAGGTATTTTAGAAATATAATTTTTAGTGTATAAAGTATCTATATCCTCATCAAGTGACAGATTTGTTTGTGATAAACTAACATTATCTAATGGTTTAGTAGATAATAAAATAGCACTAAAAAAATGTTGACGATAAGAAAACCAATTTAGTTCAGAAACTAATTCTTCATCATCTGAAGTACCACCCATTCCTCCAAGTTTTTCAATTTTACTATCTTCAGATTCATAAGTAAGCCTGGTATATCTATTTTCATAAGAAATACTCTTGGAATTTCTTAATGATTTGTAATCCCAAGTTAATTCGTAATTACTTTGAGTGTTAACTACATTACTTAATCCACTTGAGTTAATTGAAAAATCAATCATGTAGTCATTAGGTTTTATAACATATTTATATTCTAAGAACTTATCATTAGAAACAGTATGACGCATAGTTATGATTAAATTATCATCATTATCTGTATTGGAAGAAGAACTAAAATATAAATTCTTAGAGTTTACAGGTTTATTATTATCTTCTAAATTAAAATTTAAATTAAATTCAGAATTATCCTCATTAATTAAATAGATCGGCTTTTCTAAATAATTCTTATAATTTTTTAAAAAAAGTTTTGATATAAATCCACCTTTTGGATTAATTTCAAGTGATAATAATTCATTTTCATATGATAAGGTTTTATCTGCAATTTCTACAGATTCATTGAAATAGTTATTATTAATTTTATCATCAATAGTTTTATCATTCACAATATTATCAGGGGGTAGAGAATCTGATTTTTCAATTTCTTGTTTTGGAGTTATCTCATCACTTAAATTTTCTTCAATTGGTGGTTGAGTCCATAACCATAATAACATTACTGCTCCCATTAATGTAAATCCTATAAGTGAATTTATGTCTTTTTTTTCTTCCATTTTTTTTATTTCTGTGTGCTATTAATTAATCCTGCTTTAATAAATGATACAAACAAAGGGTGTGGTTTATAAACTGTACTTTTATATTCAGGATGAAATTGAACTCCTATAAACCATGGGTGATTTTGTAACTCAATTATTTCAACTAAATTGGTTTCTTTATTAATACCTGATGGTATTAAACCCTTTGATTTGATTTGATTTAAAAAATCACTATTAAATTCGTATCTATGCCTATGTCTTTCTTCAATAGAAATTGAATTATATATTTTATAAGCAAGAGAATTATTTTCAATTATACATTTCCATGATCCTAATCTCATTGTACCACCTTTATTTACCACTTCTTTTTGATTTTTCATTAAATCAATAACGGGGTATTTTGTATTTGGATTCATTTCAGTAGAGTTTGCATTAGACATACCTAGAACATTTCTAGAAAATTCTATTACTGCCATCTGCATTCCTAAACATATACCCAAAAAAGGAATTTTATTTGTTCTAACATATTCAATAGCTAAAATCTTACCTTCAATTCCTCTTTCTCCAAATCCAGGGGCAACTAAAACACCGTTTAAATTGGAAAGCTTAGAATCAATATTATTTTGTGATATATGTTCTGAATGAATTGAAATAATTTCAACCTCCACTTCATTGGTTGCACCAGCATGAATAAAAGATTCTAATATTGATTTATAAGAATCTTGTAATTCTACATATTTTCCAATTAAACCAATTTTTATTTTGTTTTTTGGGTTCTTATACCTAACTAAAAATTTATTCCAAATAATTAGGTCAGGGTTCGTACTCTTTAAATTTAATTTTTTCAAAACAATTTTATCCAATCCTTCATTTAACATTAAATTTGGAACATCATAGATGGTTGATGCATCAATAGATTGAATAACGGATTCTACCTCAACATTACAAAACCTTGCAAGTTTATGTTTAATTCCATCACTAATTTCATGTTCGGTTCTACATACTAATATATCTGCTTGAACACCACTTTCCATTAAAGTCTTTACTGAATGTTGAGTTGGTTTAGTTTTTAATTCTTTTGCAGCCGATAAATAAGGAATAAGAGTTAAATGAATTGCTAAGACATTGAATTGACCTAAATCCCACTTCATTTGTCTTAATGCTTCTATATAAGGTAATGACTCAATATCTCCAACGGTTCCACCTATTTCAGTAATAATAATATCATATTTTCCTTCATTACCAAGATTTTGAATTTGTTGCTTAATTTCATCTGTAATATGTGGAATTACTTGGACAGTTTTTCCTAGAAATTCTCCTTTACGTTCCTTGTTTATGACATTTTGATATATTCTTCCAGTAGTAATATTATTAGCTTGTGAAGTTGGAACGTTTAAAAATCGCTCATAATGACCAAGATCTAAATCAGTTTCAGCACCATCATCAGTAACATAACATTCTCCGTGTTCGTATGGATTTAGTGTTCCAGGATCTATGTTAATATAGGGATCTAATTTTTGAATTGTAACGTTATATCCTTGAGATTGTAATAATTTAGCTAGAGAAGCAGCAATTATTCCTTTACCTAGTGAAGAAGAAACCCCTCCGGTTACAAATATATATTTAGCAGATGACATATGTGCGTTATAAACGCAAACAAATTTACGAATTTTGATTGAATTGACAGTAATTAAGTAACTGAAATATCATTCAATGATTGTTAAATCTAAATTTTCGTATTTAATAATAAAGGTTGAAATATTTCTAAGTCCTTTATTATATTTATTAGGGTGAAATTTAAACTTATTTTCAATATAATATGTCTCAAGAAGACTATCAGGTTCTAAAAATAATTTATTCGAGCTTTTTTTAAGTAGTAAATCTAAAGTTAAATCAAATCCTCTTAAAACATATTTATTAGGAACATAATTATATTTTTGAATAAAATCTTTAATAAATAAATTATTTAAATCATAATTAATCGGCTTATTATAAGATGGATAATGAAAATTTAGATTTGATAAAAAATAGTTAGATATGTTATTTCCAGAAAACGCTTTAGTTGGTATTGTAGTAGTTAAAGTGATAGCTATAGAATCATTAACAAATGAATTTAAAATACTTGTAACGTTAGACACAAAACCTTGATCCTTAGTTTGAAGAAAAATAATATTTTTTGAATCTACAAAAGTTGAATCTAAGTCTTCAAGAACTAATGATTTTGTATCAATCCCTTTATCATTAATTGTTGAGTAGATTTGAATTGCATCTTTAAACTTTTCTTTAATTTTATTACTAGAAATTAAATTATCAGAATCAGAAATAATATATTTTTTAGAATTTATAGTGTCAGATTTAAAAAAAGAAATAATCCTATTAGATAAAATACTGTCTGAGGTAATAGTATTGATTACATTATCTCGATCTACAGCCTTACTAAGAGGAGATACAATATATGCAGGAGAATTGATTAGTAAGTTTGATGTATAATCAAATGCAGCTTTAGTTAGAGGTCCTATAACAAAATCGTAATCATCCCAACTACTACTACTTATAATTTGATAAATATCAGATTTAGATGATTGATTAGTATCAAAGACATCTAGTTTAACAGATAGTCCTAATTTTGATAAAGAATCAATAGCGGTTGCAACTCCTAGATAAAAATCAATTGAAATATTCAAGAGCCTATCTTTAATTAACTGATTCTTAGCAATTAAAATAGAATCAAAATCAATATTGTCAACTCCGAAAGGAAGTAGTAATGCTATTGATCTTCTAGTATTTATATCAATAGTTGAATATATATTTGAATATTTTAATTTTAATAAATCTTGATTATTTGAAATATTTTTAGGTAACTTAATTATCATACCATCCACTATTTTGGAAGATATTAATATGGGGTTTAATTTTTTTAAGGCTTCTTTACTTAAATTAAATTTTTCCTCTAGAGTGTAATAATCTTCTTTGGGCAACACTCTATAATAGGCAAAATTATCATCAACTTTATTTATTTTATCACTATCAATATTTGGTACGATCAAAATATCACCACCTTTAATACTTTTATTAGCTATGTTGTTGATTAAATCAAGTTGATCAATTGAAATTCCATAATTATAAGCTACCTCCCATTTTCCTTCATTCTTTAAAACTTTATATTGTTTAACATTTTTAATATCATTTAAGTTTTTATTAATAATTGAACTAATTGGGATTTTAATTATGATTCCTTTTTTTATTTTTTTATTATCATAATTGTTAAATGAAATCAATACCTCCTTACTAACATTATATAATTTTGAAATTTCTTCAAGTGTTTGTTTTCTTTTTAATTTGTGTGTAATAAAATCCTGAAATTGAGATTTTGATTTTGAAGTAATAATAATTGGATTATCTCCTATAATCAATAAACTATCATCAAGTTTTGGGTTTAACAATTTATAATCATGAAAAGACATTTGCATATTTTTACAAAAATCTTCAACCTTTTGATCTTCTGTAATTTTATATTTTTTAAAAACCTGTGAAAAGGAAGAAAAGCAAACAAATAGTAATATAAATGGTATCTTTTTATAAATCATATTATTCCCATTCTATAGTTGCAGGTGGTTTTGAACTGATATCATAAACAACTCTATTTACACCTTTGACTCTATTAATTATATTATTTGAAACCTTTTGTAAAAATTTATAAGGCAAATCAACCCAATCAGCCGTCATTCCATCTGTACTTTCAACAGCTCGCAATGCAACGCACTTTTCATAAGTTCTTTCATCACCCATTACACCTACACTATTAACAGGTAATAACATAGCCCCGGCTTGCCAAACTTTATCATATAAATTATGCTCTTTAAGGCTACTTATAAAAATATGGTCAACTTCTTGCAATATTCTAACTTTTTCTTCGGTAACATCACCTAAAATTCTAATTCCTAAACCAGGACCAGGAAATGGATGTCTACCCAACAAAGAAGCATCTATTTTCAATGATGCTCCTACTCTTCGAACTTCATCTTTAAAGAGTAATTTCAGTGGTTCTACTACATTTAATTTCATGTAATCTGGTAATCCGCCAACATTGTGATGACTTTTAATTGTAGCAGAAGGACCACCTGTTGCTGATATACTTTCAATAACATCAGGATAAATAGTTCCTTGTGCTAACCAATTTACATTAGTAATCTTATTAGCTTCTTCGTCAAATGCATCAATAAATACTTTTCCGATAGCTTTTCGTTTAAGTTCAGGGTCAAAAATTCCTTTGAGAGCAGTATAAAATTGCTTTGAATAATCAATTCCTTTTACATTTAGATCCATTCCTTTGTATTGATTTAAAACATCTTCATACTCATCTTTACGTAAAAGACCATTATTGACAAATACACAGTTTAGATTTTTACCAATAGCTTTATTTAGTAAGACAGCAGCAACTGTCGAATCAACACCACCAGAAAGACCTAAAATAACTTTATCACTCCCTAATTTAGATTTAAGAGAGTTGACTGTCATTTCAACAAACGAGTCTGGTGTCCAATCTTGATTTAATTTACATATTCTAACAAGAAAATTTTCTAAAATTTTTTTTCCATCACTAGAGTGATAAACCTCAGGATGAAATTGTAAAGCATAAACTTGCTTACTATTTAAACAATAGTCAGCATTTTTAACATCGGATGTGCTGGCTAATAAGGTTGAATTAATCGGTAAAGTTTTTATGGTATCACTATGACTCATCCAAACTTGACTTCCAATAGAAATCCCTTTAAATAACATATTAGAATTGTTAATATAAGCAAGGTTAGCTCTTCCATATTCTCTAATATTTGATGCAGAAACCAACCCACCCATGTTTTGTGCAATCATTTGAGCTCCATAACAAATAGCTAAAACCGGAAGCTTTTTAATAAGATTTTTAATATCAACCTTGGGTGAATAATTATCTCTAACAGAAAAAGGACTACCCGAGAGAATTATAGCATTGTATTTATTAGTATTTTTTGGAATATTATTATAAGGGAAAATTTCACAATAAATGTTTAATTCTCTTACTCTTCTTGCAATTAGCTGTGTATACTGAGAACCAAAATCTAAAATTAATACCTTATTTTGCATGTGTAAAAATAGAAATAGATTTTAAATTAATTAAGTAAACCTATAATTATTTTTTATACTTCAATAATTGTAAATTTTTTATTTAAAGAATCTAAATTTTTATAAATTTTATCAATTATATCATTTCCATTATTAATGTAAAATTCTGAAAAATTAATGACCCTCTCTTGTAATTTACTATTTGGAAATAATTCATTTAGTAACTTAGTCACCCTTTTAATTTTATCGATATTTAATTTCTTATTTGCCTTTAACAACCTTTTTTCAAGATTTAATAAACCTTTAATTTGTTTCTTTTCTTGAGCATTAACCGCTCCTATAAAACTTTTATCTGTTTTTATAGCAATATCTCTTAATTCAGAAAATTGATTAACAAGAAAATTTTGTTGTTCGTTAAAATTAAATTGGTTTAAGTTTAATTTCATTAAATATTTAGCAATTAATTCATGTTCCTTTAAAAAAAGATCTTTTACATCAAGCCCTAGTCTGTTTAATTTATTTAATTGCTTTGATTCTATCAACAAGACTGAATTTCGATTTAATAAAATCGGATAGGTCAAATTTAGTTTATCAAAACAATTTTTAAGTTCTAGCCAATATGAAATCTCCGATGCACCTCCTACATAACATAAATTTGGTAAAATATACTCTTGAAATATAGGTCTAAGTAAAACATTTGGAGAAAATCTTTCTGGATTATTTGATAACTCTTTATCGATTTCATCTTCGTTCCAAGAAAATAAATTGTCATCTGTCATAAACAAGTTTTTATTCTTTATAATACGGCTTCTGTATCCTTTTGTAATATAAAACAAATTGATTTCCCTTGGATTAACTTGAATTTTATAACCTTTACTTACTAATCTATTTATGGATGATTTAGAATTATTAAATATTAAATTTTTATAAAGTTCAACTTTAATTACAGGTTTAAAAATATTTTTTAAGTCTTTAGAATTTGAATCAAAAATTATTAGATTATATTTTTTAAATAATTTATGTACTAGTTTTCTTGTAGCTTGAGACAAATTATCAGACTCTAAGTAAGAACTTTTAAATAATTCAATTAATTCTCTCGAATTATTATTATCAGGTAATAAACTAGCAAAATTATCAATTGTAGAATCTATTTCTTTAGTTGAAATATCCCCAACAGGTCCTTTTTCAATTGAATTAAAATACAGATTTGAATTTTGAAAATTAAAGCTTTTAATTTCTTCAAAATCATGATCTTCAGTAGCCATCCAATAAACAGGTAAGAAATTATATTTAGGATAATTATCTTTTAATTTTTGAGTTAAATTTATTGTCGTCAATATTTTATAAATAAAATATAATGGACCTGTAAAAAGGCATAATTGATGACCAGTAGTAATAGTAAATGTGTTTATATCTGTTAAAGAATGTATAGTATTTTTTAATTTATCATTAATTTCAATACAGCTATATTGTTTAAGTATAATATTTTTTAATTTTTCTCTAAATTTTGGATCATAATTACTTTGTTTTTCAATAATTTGATCTTTAAAAGAATTCAGTTCTGGCGTATTATTATAAAATTCTTTTAAAACATCTTTTGTGTCCAAGTAATCACAAAAGAGTGAATTAAAATATTTTGTTTCTTTATAAGATAATTCGCTATTTAACATAGTATAATTCTTATGTAAATATAATATAGATTAAACTTAAAATTGCAAATATCTAATTATTTAGTTTTCTTTATAAATTATTCCTTAAATCGTATTTATGAAAAATCTATTACTATACTTCTTATGTTATTTTACTTTTTTAAATATTGGTCAATCTCAAAATATTCAATCTCCTTCTGATTTTCTAGGCTACGAACTTGGAACAAAATTTTCCAGACATAATCAAGTTGTAGATTATTTTAAATATGTAAGTACTGAATTATCTAACAAAGTAATATTAGAAAAATATGGTGAAACAAATGAAAGAAGACCTTTATACGTTAGTTATATTTCATCTCCAGAAAATATTTTGAAGCTCGAAGAAATTAGAAAAAATAATTTAAATAATACAGGTGTTTTAAAATCAAACACAAAATTAGATAATAATATTGCAATTGTTTGGCTTAGTTACAATGTACACGGAAACGAATCATCCAGTACTGAAGCCGCAATGAAAACATTATACGAACTGGTAACAAAAAAAAGTAGTTGGTTAAAAAACACATTAGTTATAATGGATCCTTGTATCAATCCAGACGGAAGAGATAGATACGCTAATTGGTATAATCAGAATGAAACAATACCTCTCAATTCAGACTATAACACCCGAGAACACAATGAACCATGGCCTGGTGGAAGAGCAAATCATTATCTATTTGATTTAAACAGAGATTGGGCATGGCTTACTCAAAAAGAATCAAGGGATAGACTTGAACTATATAATAAATGGCTTCCTCATATTCACGTAGATTTTCATGAACAAGGAATTGACGAACCTTACTACTTTGCTCCAGCTGCTGAACCTCTTCATGAAGAAATTACAGACTGGCAAAGAAAATTTCAGATTGACATAGGTAATAATAATGCAAAATATTTTGATAAAAATGGATGGTTGTACTTTACTAGAGAAAGGTTTGATTTACTATATCCTAGTTATGGAGACACCTACCCTACATTTTTAGGTGCTATTGGTATGACATACGAACAAGCAGGAGGTGGAGATGCTGGGTTGGCAGTTGAAAACTCAGAAGGAGAAATAGTATCTCTTATAGACAGAATTAATCATCATACTACTACAGGTTTAGCTACAGTTGAAATATCATCTTTAAATGCAAAAAAATTAAATACAGAATTTATAAAATTTTACGATTCTCAAAAAAATAAAAAAATAAATTATTTGATTAAAGGTAATAGAGACAAAGTGAAAGCTCTTTTAAATTTGTTAGACAGTCATGAAATCGAATATAGTTTTAGTTCAGAAGAACAAAAAATTAATGCATACAATTATTATGAAAATAAAACTGGCAAATATGATATAGAAAAAAATATATTAGTTGTAAAAACTAATCAGCCAAAAGGTAGGTTAGTTAAGATTTTATTAGAACCAAAAACTAAATTAGTAGACCCTTTAACATATGATATAACTGCCTGGAGCTTACCTTATGCTTATGGTTTATTAGGTTATGAAACAACTGAAAATATTAAAACTTATGATTATAAATATAAATTTAAATCAAATCAAAAGATAGAAAATGCGATTGGATATATTTTTGAATGGAAAAGTTTAAAAGATGCTCAATTTTTATCAGAATTATTGAAAAATAATTTTAATATCAGATACAACGAAAAAGAAATTACCACTAATAATAAAAGCTTCAAACCAGGCTCTATTATCATATTAAAACGAGATCAAGAAATTGATGATTTTCATAGTTCAATAATGAGATTTGCAAATAATTATGAAAGAAATGCTCATCCTATCTTAACAGGGATTTCTGAAAATGGCCCTGATTTGGGTTCTTCTGATATTAAATTAATGGAACGAAAAACAGTAGCTGTACTAGCTGGTGATGGTATTTCCTCATTAAATTATGGTGCAATCTGGCATTTTTTCGAAAAACAATTAAATTATCCATTAAAACACATAAATTTAAATGGATTTTCCAGAGCTGACATGAGCAATATCGATGTCTTAATCTTACCCAGTGGATTTTATAATTCAGAAAAAATTAAAATTAAACTGAAAAGTTGGGTAAAAAATGGAGGAAAAATTATTGCTATTGATAGAGCTTTAAATAGTTTAAGTACTATGGATTTAGGATTAGCTAAAAATAATAACGTAATTGAAAATAATGTTTCATTTGTTTCTGACTTCAGTTCAAGAAACAACCAAAAGAATAATGAAAATCATAACTTAGTAAAATATAATGAAAGAAATAGATCTCGAATTGATAGTTCAATCTCAGGGGCTATCTTTAAGATTAACCTTGACAATTCACATCCTATGGCATATGGTTATGAGAATGACTTTTATTATTCATTAAAAATTGGAAACAGTTCTTATAAATTACTTGATTCGGGTTATAACGTCGGGTTTCTAAATGCAGAATTAGAAACGGTTTCTGGGTTTGCAGGAAAAAACGCCTTAAAAAAAATTAGTAATTCTTTAGTGTTTGGTCATCAAAACTATGGAAGAGGAAGCTTTGTTTATATGGTTGATAATCCTTTATTTAGAAGTTTTTGGGAAAATGGTAAGTTATTGCTCGTTAATTCAATTTTCTTTATAAACTAATCAATAATACTTGCGTAAAGATCAAAATCAGATGCTTCATCAATCACAACGTTGACATATTCTCCAATTTTTAGATAGATGTTTTGAGCATTAATAAAAACTTCGTTATCAACATCTGGGGAGTCATGTTCAGTTCTTCCTATATAATAGTTACCGCTTTTTCTGTCTATAATAACTTTATATTTAGAACCAATTTTTTCTTGATTTAATTCCCATGAAATTTGTGATTGAATTTCCATTATTTCATTAACTCTTTGTTGTTTAACACCCTTTGGAATATTATCGTCATGATTATAAGCATGTGTATTCTCTTCATGAGAATAAGCAAAACATCCTAATCTGTCAAATCTTGTTTTTTTAACCCAGGATTTTAAAAGTTCAAAATCTTTTTTACTTTCTCCGGGGTATCCAACAATTAACGTAGTTCTAATTGCTATCTCAGGAACCGATTTTTTAATCAAATCTAAAAGTTTATTGGTCTTTTTTTCTGTTGTTCCTCTTCTCATACTTTTTAATACAGTGTCGGAAATATGTTGAAGCGGTATATCAAGATAATTGCAAATCTTTGGATTATCTTTCATTACTTCTAAAACATCTATTGGAAATCCAGTTGGAAAAGCATAATGTAATCTTATCCATTCAATACCATCAACCTTAACAAGTTCTCTTAATAAATTAGCAAGATTTCTTTTCTTATAAATATCTAATCCATAATATGTTAAGTCTTGGGCTATTAAAATTAATTCTTTAACACCATTGGCAGCTAATTTCTTAGATTCAATAACTAACTTCTCAATAGGAGTACTAATGTGTTTACCTCTCATAAGTGGAATAGCGCAAAAGCTGCAAGGCCTATCACATCCTTCAGATATTTTTAAATAAGCATAATTCTTAGGGGTTGTAGTAAGTCTTTCACCTATTAATTCGTGTTTATAATCTGCACCTAAGGCTTGCAATAATACTGGCAATTCAGTAGTTCCAAAAAATTGATCAACATCTGGGATTTCCTTTATTAGATCAGGTTTGTATCTTTCACTTAAGCATCCAGTAACAAAAACTTTATCTACTTCCCCATTGTTCTTCTTGTTTACGTAATCTAAAATAGTATTTACACTTTCTTCTTTAGCATTATCAATAAAGCCGCAAGTATTAATCACTACAATGTTACCGTCTTCTTCGTGAACAACTTCTTTGTTATTAGCCTTTAACTGACCCATCAAAACCTCACTATCGTAAATATTTTTACTACAACCTAGTGTAATAACATTAATTTTATTTTTAATGGAGGTTTTTGTTCTCAAAAAATTATTTTTTAAAAAATGAATCTATAAATTGAACTTTGTCAAATAATTGAATATCATCAATTGTTTCTCCAACTCCGATATATTTGACTGGAATATTAAACTCATTACTAATTCCTAAAACTACACCACCTTTTGCTGTACCATCTAATTTTGTAATTGCTAATGCGTTAACTTCAGTAGTATTAATGAATTGTTTAGCTTGTTCAAATGCATTTTGTCCAGTTGAACCATCTAATACTAATAGAATCTCATGAGGAGAATTTGGAACAACTTTTTGCATTACTCTTTTAATTTTAGATAGCTCATTCATAAGATTAATCTTATTATGCAGCCTTCCAGCAGTATCAATTATTACTACATCAGAATTATTAGATTTAGCAGCAGAAAGTGTATCAAAGGCAACTGAAGCAGGATCACTACCCATGGATTGTTTTATAATCGGAATATTAACTCGATCAGCCCAAATCTGTAATTGATCGATAGCAGCAGCTCTAAACGTGTCTGCAGCACCAAGAATAACTTGTAGATTATTTTTTTTAAACATATTTGCTAATTTTCCAATAGTAGTTGTTTTTCCTACTCCATTTACTCCAACCACCATTATAACATAGGGGTCATCAGAATTAGTAGTATTAAAATTTTCAATTGTATTGGACTCATTTTCAGAAAGAAGAAAACTAATTTCTTCTTTAAGCAAATTATTAAGTTCATCAATTCCTGAATATTTATCCTTAGCAACACGGGCTTCAATTCTATCAATAATTTTTATGGTTGTATCAACTCCAACATCACTTGTTATTAATACTTCCTCTAGATCATCAAGGAAATCTGAATCAATTTTAGATTTTCCTATAATAATTTTATTGAGTTTAGAAAAAAATGAAGTATTGGTCTTTTCTAAACCTTTATCAAAAGATTCTTTTTTAGAACTTGAAAAAATATTTTTAAAAAATCCCATATATTTTACTATTGAATGTAAATATAAAAATAAAAGCTGCTTTTAAATTAAAAGCAGCTTTTATAATGATGTATTGTATAAAAGTAAATTACTTTTTACTTAAAAATTCGTTAACTCTATCAGGTGATAAAATAGTTTCTACAAATGAATAAGCTCCACTTTTAGGAGATTTTACCATTTTTATAGCTTTAGTTAGTCTTTTCGAACCTGTTTGAAGTGATGCAACTGATTTTTTTGCCATGATATATTATTTAATTTCTTTATGAATGGTCATCTTTTTTAGAATTGGATTAAATTTTTTAATTTCAATTCTATCTGGAGTATTTTTTTTATTCTTTGTTGTTATATATCTGGAAGTACCAGCTTTACCAGTAGCTTTATGTTCTGTACACTCTAATATAACCTGTACTCTATTACCCTTTTTAGCCATCTTTTAAATTATTTTAAAAAACCTTTGCTTCTAGCATCTTTTAAAGCTGCAGAAATTCCAATTCTATTAATAGTCTTTAATGCTGAAGTAGATATTTTAAGAGTTATCCATTTATCTTCCTCTGCAATATAAAAACGTTTTTTGATAAGATTAGCATTAAATTTACGCTTAGTTCTATTAAGAGAATGGGAAACATTATTTCCTATCATACCTTTTTTTCCAGTTAATTCACAAATTCTAGACATAATCTCATTATATATTTTAATTACGAGGTGCGAATTTACAAATTCTTTGATATATGACAAATATTATCTATCAATTTTTTAATAATTCTTTTAATAATAATTCAAAAGATTTATTAACAGTTTTTCTAGTAACTCTCTCTCTAGAATTACCAAAACTATATTTATACGAATAGGTTTCATGGGGAGTTGATATACCTATATAAACGGTTCCAATTTCTTTTTCTGAGTCACCTTTACTCGGACCAGCATTTCCAGTTGTTGCCAAACCATAGTCAGATTTAAATATTTTTTTAACCTTTAACGCCATGTCTTCAACGACTTTACTACTTACAACTGATTCTGTTAAAATTATCTCTGGATTAACTCCTAATACATCAATTTTTGATTTGGTAGAGTAACAAATAATTGATCCATTAAAATATTTTGATGCACCTGGAATTGAAACTAAATCATCAGAGATTTTACCTCCGCTACAGCTTTCAGCAACAGATAATGTCAATTTTGATTTTATTAAATTATTTGCAATCAACTCTTGAATAGAATTATCCTCTTCAAATCCTACAAAAATATCATTAATTAAGGGTAATAAAGTATCTACATAAGAATTAACTATACCATTAAGCAAGTCAAAATCATTTCCCTTAGTAGAAATTCTTAATTTAACTCTTCCTAAACTAGGTAAGTAAGCTAAGTTTAGATTATTGGGTAGATTATTTTCCCAATCTGTAATTCTTTCTGCAATACTACTCTCTCCTAATCCGTAAGTTAAAATAGTTTTGTGTAAAATAGTAGGGAGATTAAATTCCTTTATAATTTTTGGTAAAACATAATCCTTCATAATGTGCTTCATTTCAAAGGGGACTCCAGGTAAAAAAATGAAAGTTGTGTTGTTTTTTGTTAGCCACATACCTGGTGCACTACCCTTTTTATTAACAAATATTGTTGCTTTTGAGGGTACTAATGATTGATCAATATTGACTTGTAAAAGAGGTTGCTTAATAAATTTTTTCCACAAATACTTAATTTTTGATAATACATTTTTATCAGTTATTAAAATATCATCGAAGAATTCTAATATAGTGTTTTTTGTAATATCGTCATTAGTTGGACCTAAACCACCGGTAACTAACACTATATCAGAATAATTAATAGAATTATATAATTTATCTAATATATCTGTTTTATTATCACTAATTGAAGAAATTCTATTTACAGCTAAACCAATTTTATTAAATTCCTTTGCAATAAATGTTGAATTAGTATCAACTGTTTGACCAATTAAAATCTCGTCACCAATTGTAATAATCTCAGCTGTCATTATTTGATTTTTAGTTTAAAAAATTCTTCATTTTCAATTTTCCCAACTAATTCATCATTAATATTTACTTTCCCAACTCCAGAAGGTGTTCCTGTAAAAATAATATCTCCGATTTTAAGAGTAAAGAATTTTGAAACATAGGATATTATTTGATCTGTGGTCCATAACATTAAACTAGTATTGCCCTTTTGAACTGTATTTCCATTTAAATCTAAGGAAAAATTTAAATTATCTAAAGAATCAAAATTATTTTTATTGACCCATTTACCTGCTAATGCTGACCCATCAAAAGCTTTTGCTTTTTCCCACGGTAATCCATTTGACTTTAATTCACTTTGTAAATCTCTGGCCGTGAAATCAATTCCTAGAGATATCTGGTCATAATATCTATGACTAAACTTAGGTTCAATAAACTTTCCTATTTTATTTATTTTGATTAAAATTTCAACCTCGTAATGTATTTCATTACTAAATTCTGGAATAAAAAAAGGTTGATTCTTAATTAACAAAGATGAATCTGATTTTAAAAAAACAACAGGGTCTTTAGGTGTTTTATTATTTAATTCAGCAATATGATCAACATAATTTCTACCAATACATATTATTTTCATCTAAAGTAATTTATTGTTTAATTTACTTAATTTAATGGACTTTAAAACTCTTTTAGTATATAATGGAAAGTCGGCATTTAAAATCCAATTAAAATAACCTGAGTCATTTTCTAAAACTTCTCTGACTAATTTTCCTTTATGTTTGCCGAAGGAAAAATACTCATTATTATCATTATCTAAATGAATAAAACCTGCTAAATCAGCAAATTTGTTTCTAGTACTAAATTCAGAAAGAAAAGCAGTATTATTTTCTAAAGAATCATACTTATCAATCTGAGCTTTAAGTACTTCATAAGTTGCTAACGTATCGGCTTTAGCACTGTGAGCATCTTCCAGATTTTTATTACAATAAAATTTATAAGCGGCACTTAAATTACGTTTTTCCATTTTATGAAAAATTGTTTGAATATCTACAAATCTAGTTCCTTCTAAGTTAAAGTTAATATCTGACCTCAACATTTCTTCTGCTAATAAAGGAATATCAAATTTGTTAGAGTTAAATCCTGCAAGATCAGAACCTGAAATAATTTGATGAATTTGTTTGGATAAATCTTTGAAAGTTGGAGAATTCTTAACTTTTTCATTAGAAATTCCATGAATCTGAACAACTTCATCAGGAATATTAATCTGAGGGTTAACTAACCATGTAAAACTTTCTTGTTTTTGGTTAGGGTAAACTTTTAAAATTGATATTTCTACTATTCTATCTTTTGAAATATTGATACCTGTAGTTTCTAAATCAAAAAAACATATTGGCTTAGATAAATTTAAATTCATAAAAAAATAATTTGCTTAAATCTCTGTGTTGGGATCCCAAGATTCCAAATAGTCTTTAATACATTTTATAAACTGGCTTCCTAGAGCCCCATTAACAACACGATGATCGTATGAATGAGATAGGAACATTTTATTTCTTATTCCAATAAAATCTCCTTCACTAGTTTCAATGACAGAGGGAAGTTTTCTAATAGCGCCTAAAGCAAGTATCCCAACTTGTGGTTGATTAATAATAGGAGTGCCCATTATGCTTCCAAAAACTCCTACATTAGTTACAGTATAAGTACCTTGTTGTATATCATCAGGATTTAATTTTCCATTTCTGGCACGATTTGCTAAATCATTAACTGATTTGGTCATTCCAACTAAATTTAATCTATCAGCATTTTTAATTACTGGAACGATTAAATTACCATCAGATAAAGATGTTGCCATTCCTATATTAATATTCTTTTTTATTATAATTTGATCAGATTTAACTGAGATATTCATCATAGGAAAAGTTCTTAATGCAACTGCTACAGCCTGCATAAAAATTGGTGTGAGAGTTAACTTCTCACCTTCCCTTTTAAGAAAATCTCCTTTAACTCTATTTCTCCAATTCCATAGATTAGTCACATCAACCTCAATAAAAGATTGAACATGTGCCGATTCTTTAATTGAATCTTGCATATGTTTTGAAATTAGTTTACCCATTCTAGACATTTGAACAGTTTCATCATCTTGAGATATAATTGACTGAGAGGAATAATCAACTTTAGGAGAATTATTTATCTCATCTAAATTAGAAGTTAGAGTGTCTGTTTGATTTCTAGATTTAATAAAAGATAAAATATCATTTTTATTAATTCTATTATTTTTTCCAGATCCAGGTATGTTTTTTAACTCCTTTAATTCAATTCCTTCTTTTTTTATTATACTTCTAACTAAGGGTGAGTAAAAACGTTTATCATCAGAAAAATGATTTGTATTTTCATCAAAAAGTCTAGCAGAGTTTTCATTAACATCAACTAATTCTTTACTATTTTCGATTTTTGAATCAATAACGTCGATTGGATTAAAATCTTCAATTACTTCGGATTCATTTTTAGAAGAAACTTCAATTATAGCAATAGTTTGACCAACTTGAACAACATCATCTACTTCATAACACTTTTCTAATAATACACCTTCAAATTCACATGGCACCTCAGTATCAACCTTATCAGTGGCAATTTCTAAAACAGCCTCATCCATTTCAATTGTATCTCCTACATTTTTAAGCCAAGACGTAATTGTTGCTTCAGCAACACTTTCTCCCATTTTAGGTAATTTCAATTCAAATTTAGCCATTTATGAAATTGATTAATTATAGTGCAAAATTAAGTAAAATTAGCGTAATAGAATTAACCTAATGATAATTTATTTCTTATTATATTTTGATTATTTCTCCTTTTTTGTTAGAGTTATCACTTCCAATATAAAAATATGACTGAGAAATATAAATTCTTAGAGAATTAGTCTTTGAACTATTCTCAAAGGAATTAATTATTTCTTGAAATGATAAAGTCGAACAATCAAATATTAACAAGGAGTCTACAATATTCATTCCAATATAATTATCAAATGAAATTAATTTAGCATCTAAATCATTATAAATAGTCTTAGATCTTGTAACAAAATATTTGTTATTACTTAATTGCAAGTTATCATTCGAAAAATTAGTAAATAGAGAAGCTAATTGTTTAGTAAGAACTGTAAATTTAAATAAAAAATAAGCAATATATTTTGACAAAATATATTTATTAAAATGCTTAGTATAATAAATGTACATAGCTTCATAAAATCTTTTAAAATAAATGAAATCTTTAGCTGTACTTTCACCTTTAAAATGAATAATTTTTAAACTCCCTAAATAATGATTGTTATAACCTTTCTTTAAAGATTTTAAAGATAGGTCAATATCTTCTCCATACATAAAATAATCTTCGTCAAAACCATTAATAACATCATATTTTTTCTTCTCCATAAACATAAATGCTCCTGCTAAAACATCGACCTTTCCAAAATTATCTTTATCAATATTTGAATAGTATAATTTAGTTATTCCCAATAATTTAAAAATTGAACTTATTAAAGTGGGTAAATTTCGTTTACTTTCTTTTAAAAAAACACCATTTCCGTTAAGCATTTGACAACCAACTATTCCTATATTTAAGTTATTTTTATAATAATTAATTAGATCTAAAAAAGTATTTTCTGAAACAACAGTATCAGGATTTAAAATGCAGACATATTTTCCTGATGCATTATTGACACCAATATTATTAGATCTTCCAAAACCAAAATTTGATTTATTTTCAATAAGAATACAATTAGTAAATTTCTTTTTAATCATATTACAAGAATTATCTGTTGAATAGTTATCAACAACAATTACTTCAGCTGAAATATTACTTTTTTTTAATGAGCTGTATACGCTAAGAAGGGTTAACTCTAAGAAATTACTTGAGTTATAATTTACAATGATTACAGATAATTCCAATATTTAGTTTTTTATTGAATTTTCAAATGGAATTCTGTTAATTATACTTCTCCCTAAAGTAATTTCATCAGCATATTCTAGGTCATCACCTACAGAAACTCCTCTAGCTATAGTTGAAGTAACAACATTAAATTGTCCGATTAATTTATAAATATAGAAGTTAGTTGTATCTCCTTCCATAGTTGAGCTCAGTGCAAAAATAAGTTCTTTGACTTCACCAGATTTAACCTTCTCAACTAAGCTATCAATATTTAGATCATCAGGTCCTATACCATCCATAGGAGAGATCTTACCTCCTAGAACATGGTATAAACCTTTAAAAGAACTAGTACTTTCAATAGCCATAACATCTCTTATATCTTCAACAATACATAAAATTGAATTATCTCTTTTTGGATTAGCGCATATTTCACAAATTTGATTATCAGAAATGTTGTTACAAACAGAACAAAATTTTATTTCATTTTTTACGCTAACCAATGATTTTGCCAATTCTTCAGTTTGACTATTAGGCTGTCTTAGTAAATGAAGTACCAAACGCAAAGCAGTTCTTTTTCCTATTCCAGGCAACTGAGAAATTTCATTAACTGCATTTTGGATTAATTTTGATGAGAATTCCATTAAACAAACATACAAAATTAATGGATATGCAATTTTAATGTTAAACAATAAATAGAATAATTTTTGAATATGAATTAATATATTTACAAACATGAATTCACTACAAATATCTATTGTAATAGCTCTCTATTTTATTGTTCTTCTGGTAATATCAAAGATTACTGGAAAGAAAGATAATAATAGTGATTTTTTTAAGGCAGGAAAAAAGGCTCCTTGGTATTTAGTTGCTTTTGGAATGGTAGGAGCATCTTTATCTGGAGTAACTTTTATTTCTGTCCCTGGATGGATTGAAGGATCACAATTTAGTTACTTTCAAGTTGTTCTTGGATACTTTGCAGGATACATAATAGTTAGTCGAGTTTTACTTCCAGTTTACTACAAGTTGAATGTTACCTCAATTTATGAATATTTAGATAGTCGCTTTGGTACTATCGCTCATAAAACTGGGGCTGTATATTTTTTTATTTCGAGATTGTTAGGAGCATCATTTAGACTTTTTTTAGTTGCCATTGTTTTACAACAATTTGTGTTTGAAAAATTAGGGATTCCTTATTTTATCACTGTCATAATTTCCATAGCGTTAATATGGGTTTACACAAATAAAGGAGGTATAAAAACTATTATATGGACAGATACTTTACAAACATTTTTTATGGTTGCTGCTGTTGGTATTTCAATTTATAGCATCTTGAATAGTCTGGATTTAAATTTTATTGAATATTTAAATTCAGATGAATTCTCAAAATTTAATAAAGTTTTTTACTATGAAAATATTTATGAAAAACAACATTTTTTAAAATCCTTTATTGGAGGTGCTTTTGTGACAATATGTATGACTGGCTTAGATCAAGATATGATGCAAAAAAATTTAACATGCAAATCATTAAAAGATGCTCAAAAAAACATGTTTTGGTTCAGTATCGTTTTAGTAATTGTAACAGCATTATTTATGGTTTTGGGAAGCTTACTATTTGTTTTTAAAGCAAAAAATGGAATTGAAATCCCAATGTTAAATGGTCAAATTAAAACTGATTTATTATTTCCAGAAATTGCTTTGAATGGTAATTTAGGAATCTTATTGTCACTTACCTTTATTCTTGGGCTTATTGCCGCAGCTTATAGTAGTGCAGATAGCGCACTTACATCTCTTACTACATCTTATTGTATCGATTTTATTGACATTAGTAAGAAATCAGAAAAAGATCAAATTAAGACAAGAAAAAAAGTACACTTATTAATGAGTTTTATTTTAGTTATTATTATAATATTATTTAAATATGTCTTAAGTAATAATGTAATTGACAGTTTATTAACTGTGGCTAGTTATACTTATGGCCCGCTATTAGGTCTTTTTACTTTTGGATTATTTACAAGTTTTAAAATAGATGAAAAAAAAATAATTCCCATTGTAATAATAGCACCAATAATTACTTTGCTTTTAAATTATTTTCCTGTTATTTATTCCTATTATTCAATAGAGTTAATTAATTGTGAATATTTAAATGTAATTGAATGCTTTAGTTTAAA